>Ga0164294_10002318_pt1 | contig 17225 bp, 18 predicted proteins | sample GEODES005metaG_FD_111479 | JGI IMG/M metagenome (GOLD analysis project Ga0164294, IMG submission 111479) | Oligotrophic lake water microbial communities from Sparkling Lake, Wisconsin, USA - GEODES005 metaG | ecosystem: Environmental > Aquatic > Freshwater > Lake | place: USA: Sparkling Lake...
CCCGGTGGGCCCGGGGTGGGTGGTCCCCCCAAAAGGGGGCCCCCCCCCTTCCCCAAGGGCCGGGGCGGAAAAGGACCCCGGCCCCCCCCCCGGGGGGGGGGTTTGGGGGGGGGGGGGGGGGGGGGGTCGGGGGGGGGGGGCCTACGATGCCAATCTGCAGGGCCTCGCCATCGATCTCCAGAGCGGCGAGCTCGACCCCGATGGCGTTGTACCCGGCTGTGATGTCTTTGGCGCCACCCTGCTGGCCCTGGGCGGCCTTGATCCAGTCGCCGAGGGCCTCGTGGTGGACCCCATCGCGGCGGTGCTCGCGTGAGGCGGCTGGGCCTCCTGCTGCTCCTGCTGGGCTGCGGCGCCAAGCCCGATGACACCGCGCCGGCCGCGGTCTTGGAGGCCGACACCGGCATCTGCGCCACGCCGATCACCTGGGCCAGCGACGGCGAGGGGCTGGTGACCCAGTGGTGCCAGCCCTGCCACAGCGTGAACGCCCTCAACCGCCACGGGGCGCCAGAGGCGATCAACTTCGACGCCGAGGCCGAGGTCCTGGCCCTGCGCGCCCGCCTGCTGGTGGTGGTGCTGGGCGAGCCCGCCACCATGCCGCCCTCGATGCCCCTGCCCGAGCGCGATCGCGCCCTCTTTGAGGCCTGGCTCACCTGCGCGCCCTGAGCCGGGTCAAGCGCGCGGGGCAGACAACAAGCGGCCGATCGGCTACATCCGGGCGCAGCGGAGGTGTCCATGCGACGGGTGATTGCGGCGGGCTCAGCCCCCCTGCTGGTGGTGGCGGTGGCGTTTTGCGCCACGCTCGTGAGCTGTGATGACGAGATCTTTCCGGCCCATGAGGGCGGCGGCGTGGTGACCTCTGAGGGCTGTGACGGCGTGGGCGAGGTCTTCGCCAACAACTGTCTCGCCTGCCACTCGGCGGCGGGGGCGGCGGGCGGCCTCGATCTGGAGACCGACTGGTACACCGCTGTGATCGACGGCGGCCTGGTGGTGGCCGGCGACGCGGCGGGCAGCACGCTCTACCAGCGCATGACCAGCTCCTCGAGCCCGATGCCGCCGAGCGGCCTGCTCGGCAGCGACACCCTGGCGATCGTGGAGGCCTGGATCAACGACGGCGCCACCTGCGATGGGACCGGGGGCACCGACACCACCGATGGCACCGACGGCACCGACGGCACCGACGGCACCGACGGCACCGACGGCGGCACCGCCGACGGTGAGGCCCTCTACATGGCCAAGTGCGCCGCCTGCCACGGCGCCAGCGGCAGCGGCGGCTACTCGCCCAGCCTGGTCGAGGAGGTGCCGGGCAAGACCCTGGCCGACCTCGTGGAGATCATCCAGGACGGCCAGGGCAGCATGCCCCCCCAGTACCCTGACGCCGCGGAAGCCCAGGCCGTGGCCCAGTACTGTCTCGACACCTTCGGCGGCTGAGCACAGGAGCCCCCATGATCCTCTCTCTCCTTGTCTTCGTCGCAGCGCCTGCCCAGGCCTACATCGATCCCGACTGCGCCTCGGTCGCCGCAGAGGGCGTTCCCTCGGACTACAGCGAACAGGGCCAGCAGGACTACCTGCTCAACTTCTTCGCGCTGGCCACCACCTTCTCGCCCTTGCACGGCCCGATGCCCCATGAGCCGGGCCACGGCTCGGTCGGCATGGAGCTGAGCGTGATCCCCCCGCTGTCCTGCGAGCGGCGGCTGGTGCTCAACTACACGAAGACCGAAGACACCAACAAGGCGCCGATCCTGCCGCGCTTTCGCATGGTGGCCTCCTTCGCCGAGTTGGGCAAGGTCGTGCCCTACATGGGGCTCGGCTATGTGCCGCCCGTCACGGTCTTTGGCACCCGCAACGTCATCCTGAGCGGTGAGGCCGGCTTTGGCGCCAACCTTGGCGGCGGCTGGAGCGTCGGCGGGCGCGGCCACGCCACGGTGATGAAGACCGTGGCCGAGATCGCCACCCCCTTCGTCGAGGGCGACCCGGCGGTGAACGACTTCTACATGGGCTCCACCTTCGGCATCGATGCGCTGGCGGGCAAGGACATCGACGGCCTCAAGCCCTACGTGGCCCTCGGCTTCACCGATGTCTCGACCTTCTTCTACATCGGCGACGACGCGGTGGTCTCCAACAACGGCACCCCCTACGCCGGGCTCGCCACCAGCGTGGGCATCGAGGTGAAGAAGATCAAGCACCTCGATCTCGCGGTCGAGTACTACGGCGCGCCGAAGAACTTCGTCACCGAGAACGAGGTCACCGGCGACGTCACCAGCCCGGGCGCCCATATCCACACTGCCCGCAGCCGCATCGCCTACCGGTGGTAGGGCAGGGGTGAGGCCGATGCGCTGGCTCTGCTGCCTGCTGATCGCGCTGGCGTGTGCAGAGCCGGCGCCCCCGGCCCGGCCGCGGCCGGCGCCGGCCAAGGCCACCCCCAAGCCGGCGCCCCGCACCCTGGTGGCGCCCATCCCCACCTTCGAGCCCTCCGAGAAGGGCTCGGGCAGCCTCGCCGCCGTGCGCAACGCCTGGCGCGATCTGCTGGGTGCCGGCTGCGATCTGGAGCGGGTTCACATCTGGACCGTGGTCGAGGCCAGGGTGCTCAAGGCCACGCCGCTGGCGATCGGCGGCAAGCGCTTTGACGATCCGGCCCTCACCGCCCTCTTTCAGTCCGATGGCGGCTGGTACAGCCCGCTCAAAGAGGAGGTGAAGCTGCGCGCCGACGAGGAGGCCTGCATCGCCCGCCTCGCCGCCCGCGAAGAGGCCCTGCGCGCCGCGAGCACCCTGCCCCCAGCCGCCGAAGATCGGCTTGTGGCCGATGTCGGGGCCTTCGCGGCCTTCTGGATGTGGGGCAGCGTCTCCGATCGCGATCCCTTCGACGGTGTCGCCAGCCAGAGGAACGAAGAAGGTGGGTGGACCTGGTGGGCCGCCTCACCGGGCTGCGACGCCAAACGATGCCGCCAGTACCTGATCCGCTGCCCGGCCAGCGGGCCCTGCGCCTGGGGAGCCTCTACGGATCGGCTCTGATCGAAGACAGGGCCTCTTCTGCGATCTTTCACCCGCTCCGGCTCCAGCGCTGCATTACAATGGGTTCGTGGCGCAACGGAGGTCCAGTGAGCAGGCAGCCTGGCGATCAGACCAAAGGCGACCCGGGCCAGCCTTCCGGCCCTGCGGCGGGGGAGCCAACCCGGGCGGCCGCTGCCGCGCCGCGGCCGATGCGGACCCTCCTCGATGAAGAGGCCGAAGGGCCGCAGACCCTCACCAACCTCCGGGCGATCCTGCCGGAGTGGGCGCGGGTGGCCTCGCCCACGGTGGCGCCGCTGCCGGTGCGCGTAGAGGCCGCGCCGCCGCCCGCCGTGGTGATGGAGGAGCCCCACCCGATCTTCTCGCGGCCCTGGCTGAGCGGGCTGTTGGGCGCCGCGGCGATGCTCTTTGTGCTGGCCTTGATCCAGACGGCCCGTCGAGGCGGGGAGCCCGAGCCCGCTGCGCTGGCGCTGGCGTCGGCGCCGTCCGCCGCCGCTTCGGTGGGCGTGGCCTCCACCCCGCCGCCTGAGGCGGTCCCGGCCCTGCCGGCCGTCCAGAGCCTCGTCATCAACTTCCCCGACGGCGGCGTCGCCATCTCCGACACCACCGCCCTGCCCCAGTGGGCGCTGTCCTGCGCCCGGGTGGTGGTGGAGGGCCACACCTGCAACCAGGGCTCGCCCCGCGAGAACCTGCGCACCGGCGAAGAGCGCGCCCGGGCGGTGCGCGATCGCCTCGTCGCCTTCGGGGTCACCGCCGATCAGATCGTGGTGCGCTCCAAGGGCGACACCGCGCCCATCGCCGACAACCGCACCGGCGAAGGCCGCCGCCGCAACCGCCGGGTTGAGGTGCGCTGCGCTGGAGACGGCGCCTAGGCCGGCTGGGCGTCGAGGAAGGCGCTCAGGAAGGCGGTGACGGCCTCGGGGTGCTCCACGGCGCTGCTGTGGCCGGCGCGCGGGATGCTCACCAGCGCCGCCCCGTGGATGCGGGCGGCGATGCGCACCGACTGCTCGGGGACGGTGGCCACGTCTTCTTCGCCGGCCATCACCAGCGTGGGGCAGCGCACGCGGGCCAGCTCGCTCACCACGCCCTCCCGGGTGAACACGCCCTGGCAGGCCTTGTAGATGCTGCGCGGCACGGCCCGCAGGCCCTCCAACACCGCCTGCCGGGCGGCGGCGCGGGCGGGATCCTCGCGGAACGAGCGCGAGAGCATGATCTTCGCGGTCTGCCCGCCGATGAGGCGCGGGCCCAGCGTGCGCTGCAGCAGCACGAGGAGGCGGTAGCGGGGCAGGTTCTCGGCCGGCTCGGGCTCGGCGGTGGTGTTCATCAGGCAGAGCGAGCGCACCAGCTCGGGACGGCGGGCGGCGAGGCGCATGCCCACAAAGCCGCCCATCGACAGGCCGACGAAGTGCACAGGGCCCAGGCCGAGGCCCTCGATCAGCGCGACGCAGTCTTCGTAGTTGCGCTCGATCGGGATCACCGGGCCGGGGGGCACGTCGCTGCCGCCCTGGCCGAGGTGGTCGTAGGCCACGCAGCGGTAGCGCCCCTGCAGGGCGGCGATCTGGGCGGCGAACTGGGCGTGGGTGAAGAGCAGCCCATGGCTGAAGAGCACCACCGGGCCGTCGCCGCCGCTGTCGGTGTAGAAGAGGCGGTGGCCGTCGTTCAGCCTCAGGTGGGGCACGGCAGGGCCTCGCTCCACAGGGCCTCGTCTTCGTCGTCGGGCTCGCCCACGCGGGCGGCGAGGCCGATGGCGGCCTTGTCTTCGCGGGCCAGCCAGCGGGCGAAGGTGGCCTCGATCTGGTCGGGGTGCAGGTCGCCCGGGCGGCCAAGCTGCCGGCGGCGCCGGTCGGAGAGCACATAGAGCATCACCGCCGCCGCCACCGACACGTTGAGGCTCTCGGTGAGGCCGGACATCGGCACGGTGAGGAAGCCGTCGACCACGCCGCGCGCTTCGTCGGAGACGCCGTTGAGCTCGCTGCCGAAGAGCACGGCGATGGGCCCATCGAGGGGCACATCCACCGGCGAGACCGCGCCGGGGCGCAGATCGGCGGCGTAGACCTTGACCCCCCGGGCCTGGAGCGCGCGCACCGCCGTGGTGGTGTCGGTGTGGCGGTGCAGCTCCATCCAGCGCTCCGAGCCGCGGGCCGCCCCCTTGCTGGGCCGAAAGCCCCGGCTCACGAGGTGGACCTCGTGCAGGCCGAAGGACTCGGCGCTGCGCAGGATCGCGCTCACATTGTGGCGCCGGTAGATGGCCTCTCCGATGACGATGACGCTGCCGAGCCTCTTGTCGAGGCTCTCGCGCCATCGCTCCTGGCGGCGCTCGCTCACGCTCATGGGCCCACCTTCATCAGGGTCAGGCGGGCGCCGTCGTACTGCAGATTGAGGGTGGAGCCGACCCGCTCGTAGACCACGTCGCCCGTGGCGCCGGGGATGGTCATGCGCAGCAGCCCTTCGCGGGCCGCCCAGGTGCCCTGGCGCAGCTCATCCTTGCCCTTGCGGGCCCGCCGGCTGATCGACAGCTCGCCGGTGCCCACAAAGCGCATCGCGTAGGTGATGGCGGCGCCGTCGATCAGCACGGTGCCCTCCCAGGTGCCGACCAGCTCGGGCACCACGCCGAAGGCCGAGCCGGCGCCGACGGCCTCCCAACCCGCGGCGGGGGTGTTGACCCAGGGCTGCCCGGTGCCGCCGCCGGTGGCCGCTGCCGCACCCCAGGTGGGGACCTGGCTGCTCAGCGCCACGGTGAGGATGGCGTCGGGATCGAGGTTTGCGGCGTAGGCATTGCTGGCCATCACCAGGGCCCAGGTGGCGCTGCCGCTCTCCACCCGGCTGCGGGCCCGCCCCAAACCGCCGCCGATCGCCAGCGAGACGGCGTTGCCATCGGGGCTGGCCGCCGTGACCTGCAAGCCGGTGGCCCGCAGGGTGAGCAGCAGCTCATCGGGATCGCCGCTGCCGCCGTGCACCACGAACTCCCGCAGCTCGCCGCGCTCGGGCTGCGCCGGATCGAGCAGGGCGCGGTTGGGGCCGGCGGCCGACCAGCCGGGCGGGAGGGTGAGGGCGGCGGCGACGGGGAGGAGGCACCAAAGAACAGCCATGTTGCAACCTGAGCGAGCCTGCGCTGGTAACACGCCCTTGCCGATGGCCTGCGCCGGGAGCACAGTGAGTGCATGCGACGCTTCCTCATCGACTGGGGCTCGGCCCTCGCGATCGCCGTGGTGGTCTACCTCGCGGTCGGCGCCCTTCGCGGCGGCTCAGCCCCGGTGCAGCACGGGGCTACGGCTCCCGACTTCTCCATCGAAGGCCTCGACGGCGCCAGCCTCAGCCGCGACAGCCTCGCGGGAAAGACGGTGGTGCTCAACTTCTGGGCGAGCTGGTGCGGCCCCTGCCGGGCCGAGGTGCCGGAGTTCGTCGCCTTCGCCGCTGAGCACCCCGAGGTGCCGGTGATCGGCGTGGCGGTGGACTCAGGCTCCAAGGCCGAGGTCGAGGCGGCGGCCAAACGCTTTGGCATCACCTACCCGGTGGCGATGGGCGACGACGAGATGGTGCGCGCCTACAAGGTGAGCGCCTTGCCCACCACCGTGATCCTGGGCCCCGACGGGGCCCTGCGCAGCGCGACGGTGGGGGGCATGACCCAGCGGCAGCTGGAGTCGGCGATGGCCAGCGACTGAGGTGCGGGCCTCGGCGACCGGCTCGCCGCTTGCCGGATCGCGCGGCCTGAACCCGTGGCGGGGGCGATCAGCCGGAGCCGAGCCCGGGCCGTGTCGAGGCGCTGACCTGGGGACCCTCTGTCACCACCGGGCGGCTTGACGGCAGGCCCCACTCGCTCCAGGAGCCGTCGTAGACGGTGAGATCGGTGTAGCCGGCCAGCTCGGCGGCCAGGGCGAGGATGCAGGCCGTGACCCCCGATCCGCAGCTGAAACAGAGCCGCTCCCGCGGGCCCACGGTGGACTGGATGCAGGCGCGCAGCTCGGCGACGGGCCGCATCTGTCCACCGCGCTGGACCTCGCCAAAGAACAGGTTGTAGGCCCCTGGCATGTGGCCGCCCCGCAGGCCGGCCCGGGGCTCGGGGTCGCGGCCGACGAAGCGCCCGGCGCTGCGGGCGTCGACCACGGCGGCGTCGGGATCATCGAGGAGCCTGGCGACATGGTCGGCGTCGCAGAAGCGGCCCGGCTGGGGGCGGGCACAGAAGTCGCCCACGGGGCCGGGCGCGCCATGGGGCCCGGTGGGCAGGCCGGCGGCGCGCCAGGCGGGCAGCCCGCCGTCGAGGACCGCGACGGCATCATGGCCCATCGCCTTGAACATCCACCAGGCCCGGGGGCTCGCGAAGGTGCCCACGCGATCGTAGACGATGATGCGGCTGTCTTTGTGGATGCCCAGCGCGCGCACCGCCGCCTCAAAGGCCGCGGGCGTGGGCATCATGTGGGGGAGGGGACTGAGGGGGTCGCAGATCTGTTTGTCGTAGTCAAAGACCTGGGCCCCGGGGATGGCCTCGACCCGCGCCGGGGCGCTGCTGCCGGGCGGCAGGAAGGGTACGTCGAGGAGCACGACCTCGCCGAGGTGCGCGCGGAGGTAGTCGACCGAGACGAGGGGGCCGGGGAGGGGCGTGGGGGTCAAGGAAGCTCCTCGCTAAAGGTGTAGTCCAATTCAGAGAGGCCGAATTCGTCGAGGAAGCCCTTCCCGTCGTCGCGAGGGTCGGCGGCTTCGGAGATGACGTGCACATCGGTTGAAACGCCACGCGCTCACGTCTGTCCTCGAGGTGGACGACGACGAGCCGGCGCCGGCGGTGCCGCTCGAGCCAGGCGCTCCCGGCGAGGCGACGAAGCGTAGACCAAGCCCTCCTGTCCGCGTGGCGTCCGTTCACGGGTCAGCCGGACCTCGGCACCGTCTACGTTCCGGAGCTCAAACGGCTCCACCTCTGTCTCAATGCCCCGACCAAAAAACCAACGCAGACGTTGCCAGTTCCCGAGCTCGCCCTCCACGACTACCCGTTGTTGCTTCCGAAAGCAGCGATAGCGCGAAACGGTCACAGACTTGATCATCTTCGCCTACGCTCCATCCAGATCGTTGCGCGCGCCAGGACAGCACCCAAACCGCGTCAAGCGCGCTGCAGGCTCTCGGTGTCGCTCTCGTGAACGTCGACCGGCTGCTGCTCCTCGGGGCTCTCCAGCAGCGAGCCATCCCAGTTGAAGTACTTCTCCCGGCTGCCATAGACATAGTGCGGCCGGCGCGACAGGGCCTCGGCGATGGCCGCGAGCTGCTTGTCGATGTAGCGCCGGTCGGCCGCCACCTTCTCGGCCACGCCGCTCTGCAGGTAGGGCAGGGTCTCGGGCGCGCTCTTGTAGTGCTGCTTGAACACCTTGTAGCGGAAGATCGGCTTGAGACGCGCCAGATCCCGCGGGCCCGTGGGCAGCGGCAGCAGCTCCACCTGGGTCTTGCCCCGGTCGCGCTGGCGTTCGAGGCGGCTGAGCACGATGTCCAGGCTGTTCTCGAGGTGCTCGGGCGCACAGAAGGCGGCGAAGTCATCGTAGATGAGCCGCATGATCGCCTCGGCCTCGGAGATCGGCAGGCTCGCCTCGCGCTCGCGCCCCATCCGGCGGAGCAGGAGCATGAAGGGCAGCGGCTGGTTGCCGGTGGCGCGGATCACCGCCGGGTCGCGGAAGTCGGGCTGCCGGTAGGGGAAGTGGGCCGGGTTGAGGACATCGAAGCCGCCGCGGCCGTAGAAGAGGATGCGCTGCAGCGAGATCGGGTCTTCGGGCGCCCAGTACTCCATCTCGGCGGCGAGGGTGATGCGCATGCCGAAGGTGCGGCCTGGGTTCTTTGGGTGGGGCAGCTCGATCAGGTTTTTGGCGTGCAGGTCGGCGAGGTACTGCACGGCGATCTCCATCGGGCTGATGCGCAGCCAGTAGGAGAGCACGGTGCCGCGGGCCTCTTCGAGCATGTAGATGTGCGAGAGGTAGACCACGCACAGGTCGGGGGCGTAGCTCGGGTTCACCAGAATGCTGCCGTCGCGCACCCCGCGCACCACGCCGTCTTTGTCGGTGGCGACGATGAGGAAGTACCGAATGAAGGTGCCGGTGGCCATCGGCTCAAAGGAGTCCTCGCGCAGGAAGGCCTCGATGGCCTCGCGCCGCTCCATCTCGCCGCTGGGGCCGAACTTCTCCCAGAGCAGGTTGTAGGCGCCCTCAAAGTGCGGATCGCTCGGGTCCTCGATGACCCACAGCTTGTACTTGCGGGTCTCGCGCTCGATCATCTCGATGACGTCTTGGTGGTAGAGGTCCTTGAGGCAGAGGCGGACGCGGCGCGCGGTGATCACGGGGCACGGGGGGTGGCAGGGGTGGTCGGATCATGCCTCAAATCAAGGCCGGCCGGCAGCCCCCCGGCGCCGCAGACCCAGCAGCAAGGCGCCGATCGCGAGGCCCAGCGAGGCCGAGGAGCCCCCGGAGGCGCAGCCGCAGCCCTCCTTTTCGGTGAGGGCGGCGCATTCGTCGAGACCGGCGTCAACCGCATGCGCGTCGACCGGCTCGGCGCAGGCCAGGGTCCACAGCAAGGGAGAGTCGCCCTCGTTGAGCAGGTAGAGCGCGCTGCCATCGGCCGAGAAGGTGAGCGCCTCGCCGTTCTCGCTCGGGGGCGCGTCGAGGTGGTCGGGCACATAGCCGAGGGCCGCGACAAGGCCGGCCTCGCCGACAGTGAAGACCAGCAGGTCTTTGTCGGTGCGCAGGGCGATGCGCTCGCCCCCCGGGGAGACCGCCCCGCCGGTGATCGAGGTCTCCTGGGCGCCCACCGCGGAGAGGTCGATCTCGCCGACCCATTCGAGGGTGACGGTGCCGCCGGGCTGGGGCGGGGCGGTGGGGAAGGCGTAGACCTGGGCCGGGCCCTCGGGCTCCTTGGTGACGAGCACCGCCTCGCCGCTGAGCGGGTCGACCAGCAAGGTCTCGGCGTCGTGGCCGCCGTCGGGCCAGGCGAAGCGGATCGCCGTGGCGGCGACGCTGACCCCGTCGGCCGGATCGGGCTCGGGCAGCACCCACAGGATGCCCGTCTGCCGGCTGCGATCGGCGCTGCCGGCGTCGGCGATGTAGAGGCAGCCGCAGGCCTCGTCGGGGCAGGGGCCGATGGCGAGGTCCTCCCAGTCTTCGTTGTCGGCCTCGGGGATCACCACGGCGGCCTGGTAGGCGCCCGTGGAGGCCGTGACGGCGTGCAGCAGGGCGCCGCCCCCGGAGTCGTCGTGCACCCAGAGCAGGTCGCCGTGGCGCTGGCTGGCCGCCATGCCGCTCAGCTCGTCGACATCGTCGGCCAGGACGGCGCCCAGGCTCTGCAGCGCGCCCCAACGGTCGCAGGCCTGATCGCCGCCGGCCTGGGCCGAGAGGGGGGCCAATGCGAGGGCGGCCGCAAAGGGGATGCAAGATCCGTTCGATCGGTGCACAGGAGGGCCTCTCGTCTGGCAGGGTCCATACAGCAAGCCACAATGTGGCCCCGTCACGTCGTCTTTGTGACAGTATAGTGGCACGAACCCCCGGACGACGCCACCGATGCGCCCGCGCCCCCCTCCTTCCCCTTAGATCCCCGCATGAACGGCAGCAGCTCTCGTCAACACCCCGCCCGCGCCGTCGCGGGCTGGGCCGCCTTCCTCGCCCTGGCGCTCCTTGGCCTCAGCCTCTTTGCGGGGATGGTTGGCTCAAACGCCCTCTCCCTGCGGGCCCTGGTGGTGGCGAACCGCACCTACACGCTGTCGGCGGTGGGCCCCGGGCGCTACACCTGGACCCTCGAAGACGGTCGGGCCGCCGGCGGCTCCAGCCTGATGAACGAGCAGGCCCTGCGCTTCGATGAGAACGAGCTGGTCGAGCTCTCCGTCGGCGAAGGGGTGGAGCCCGGCAAGCGGGTGGAGGCGGGGCAGATCCTGGCCCGCGTGCGCGTGCCGCGCCACCAGCAGCGCCTCGCCGAGCTGCAGGGCCAGCGGGAGTCCTTGCAGGCCGAGCGCGACCTGCTCGCCGCTGGGGGGCGCATCGAAGAGGTGCTGCAGAGCCAGCGCCTCCGAGAGGTGGCCCTGGCCCGCCTCGCCCAGAACCAGGCCGAGGTGGAGCGCCTCGTCGGGCTACAGGCCTCGGGCGCCGTCTCCGAGCAGGAGCTGGCCATGCTCCGCCAGGAGGGCGAGGTGCTGCGCCGCGAGGTGGCGGTGACCGAAGCGGCGATCGCCCTCACCCGGTCGAGCGCCCGCCCCGAGGCCCTCTCGGCCCTCGACGCCCAGATGCGCGCCGTCGACGCCGGCATCGCCGATCTCGACGCCCTGCTGGCCTTGGACGAGATCAAGAGCCCGATCGGCGGCCTCGTGCAGCGCAGCGCCATCACCGCCGAGTCGCAGGTCTTCTTGCAGGTGGTCGACACCAGCGCGGTCTACCTCCGCTACCCGCTGAGCCAGGCCGAGCGGGCCCGGGTGAAGCCCGGGGCGCCGGTGCACTTCTCCACCCCCGCGCTCGGCCGCGAGCCGATCTCCGGCGAGGTCGTCGACGTCGCCACCGTAGCGGCGCCGGTCAACGGCCAGCTCACCTTCTGGTCGACCGCCCGCGTCGACAACGCAAGCGGCCTGCTCAACCCGGGTATGATGGGTGACCTCCGCGTGGAGCTGGCCCCCGACGAGGCCGGCGCCTTGGGCTGGATCATCGGTCGAATCGTAGGAGGTGAGGGCGCATGATGGAGGAGCGGGCCGAGCTGGGGCGCTTTGAGCTGAAGTACGCGATCCCCGCGAGCAAGCGCGACGAGGTGATGGACTTCGCTCGCCGCTACTTGAAGCCCGACAAGAACACCCGCCGCCTCGACGATGAGATCGGCTTTCAGGACGCCTTCGGCTACTCGGTGCACAGCGTCTACTACGACACGCCGCGTCTCGACGACTACTACGAGCGCCTCGCCCGGGCCTCGGTGCGCGACCGCCTGCGCATCCGCACCTACGGCGAGATGGGCGACGCCGCGCCGGTCTTCCTGGAGAACAAGCGCAAGGTCGACGACCAGGTGGTGAAGAACCGGGTCTACGTCTGCACCCTCGGCGCCTGGCGCAAGACCCCGGGGCCCTACCCTTGGCAGGCCTTCATCGAGCAGATGAAGCCCCAGGCCCGCTACAACGCGCGCCAGTTCGACAAGCTCATCGCCGGCAAGCGCGAGCCCGTCTCGATCGTGCACTACCTGCGCGAGGTCTACCTGCCGGTGAAGGAGCCCAATCCCCAGGATGTGCGCTTCACCATCGATCACCAGGTCTGCGGCACGGTACGCCCCGACGTGCATGATCCCCTCGCCGCGCCGCACATCGAGCTGCTGCCCCGCGATTTCATCGTGCTGGAGCTGAAGTTCAAGGGGCACCGGCCGGCCTGGATGAACGAGCTGTGTCAGATCAGCCACCTGCACAACGAGGCCGTGTCCAAGTTCGGGCTGAGCGTGGCCCTGGGCCTGCGTCGCGACCACCCCGATGAGGTCGGCGCCCTCGTGCCCATCGGCGTGCAGCGCGCCGGCGGGGCTGGCGCCCGCATCCTCGCCCCCTCCGCGGAGTCCGCCCGTTGAACCCCTCTCCCTCTCCCTTGGAGCTGGCCTTCGCCACCGGCAGCCAGCTCACCCTCACCGAGGTCAGCGCCGGCATGCTGGTGGCCCTGGCGCTCGGCCTCTTCGTGGCGCTGATCTACCGCAGCAGCGTGCCCGACCGCATCGTCTCGCCCGCGATGATGGGCACTTTGGTGATGCTCTCGATGGTGGGCGCGATGGTGATGATGGTGATCGGCAACAGCCTCGCCCGCGCCTTCTCGCTGGTGGGCGCCCTGGCGATCATCCGCTTTCGCGCCCGGCTGAAGAGCCCCTGGGACATCACCTTCGTCTTCTTCTCGCTGGCCGCCGGCATCGCGGCGGGCACCTTCGCCTGGCCCGTGGCGGTGGGCGGCACGCTGATCATCGGCCTGTCGGTGCTGGCGCTCACGGTGCTGCCCTTTGGCGCCCTCAAGCTCAAGCTGCACATGCTGCGCGTCGACCTCGCCGCCCACCAGGAGGTCGAGCACCGCGTTGAGCCCGTGCTCAAGCAGTACCTGCGCCAGTGGTGGCTGGTCGAGGCCCGCTCGGTGCGCTTTGGCGAGACCCTGAGCTACCGCTGGCGGGTGACCCTCAAAGAAGAAGACAGCTTCTCGGCCTTCATCCAGGCCCTCGCCGCCGTAGAAGGCGTGGAGCGCTGCATGCTGTCGCCCGATGACGACGGCTCGGGCGAGACCGACTGATCTGGCGCGCCTCCAGGCAGGCCGCCCGTCGGCTAGGGAGCCGGCGGAGGTTGCATGACACCCCGCTCGCTGGAGGCCGAAGAGGCCATCGTCGCTGCCCGCACCGCCGCCGATCGCGGCGCCATCGAGGCCATCTGGAAGGGCGCCCGCAAGGAGCGCGCGGTCCTCGCGCTGGCCTTTGTCTTCCTCGGCGCGATGCTGCTGGCCGGCGCCGGCTTCGAGGGCGATGAACAGCTCTTGCGCGGCGGCCTCTGGCTGCTGGTGCTGGCCATCTCGGGCGTGGTGGTGGGCGGCGCGGTGCGCACCCGGCGGCAGTTCCAGCCGATGATCGACGCCGCCGAGGAGCGGGCCGTCCAGCGGAGCAAGCTGGTGGAGCACAACTGGACCCTCGATCGGATCGTGGTGGTGGGCGACGCCGACGGCGACGGCCTGAGCTGGTGGCTCTTCTTCACCGCGGAGGGCGGCGCCTGGGTGATCGACGAGATCGACCTCATCGACGACCTGCCCGAGACCTGGGGCCGCGAGCTGCGCCTCGTGGTGGATGGCCTCGGCCAGGTCGTCTCGGTGGCCACCGACGGGGCGCCGATCTCCTTCAGCGACCGGGCCCCCCGCGAAGAAGGCGAGGAGGCCGATGTGATCCGCTGGTCGCCCCCCAATGATCTGGGTGAGACGCCGGCGCGGGTGGGGGCGGAAGCCCTGCCGCCGGGCCTGGGGGGCTGATCCAATGCCGGTTCAAAAGACGCTCAAGGGAGGGTCTCAGAAAAATTTAGAGCGGATCATGGGGGCCTGAAAGGCAGAAAATGGGGAAATTGTGGTTCATTAGTGATTCATAAGCTGTGCATTTCGCTTGGACGGGCTCGAGTCCGCGGGTATCAGGGAGTCACTCCCGCCGCGCAGCCACGACGGCCTCGCGCGGGGGACTGGAGCACTGACATGTCCAAGCACCTCTTCTTCCTCGCCGCCCTCTCCCTCGCTGCCTGCTCCGGAAAGTCCGATGACACCGGCAGCGCTTCGGGCGACGCGACCGATGGCACCGACGGGACCGATGGCACCGATGGTACCGACGGCACCGACGGCACCGATGGCACCGATGGCACTGACGGCACCGACGGCACCGATGGCACCGATGGCACCGACGGCGGCAACACCGCCACCGGCGCGCTCCGCCTCGTTCACCTCGGCGTCTTTCCGATGGACACGGGCACCGCCGTCGACATCTTCGTGAACGGTGCCGCCTCGGGCATCACCTTCTCCTTCAAGGACACCACCCCCTTCGTCGAGCTGCCGGTTGGCACCTATGACTTCGACGTCGTGCCCGCGGGCGGCACCATCGCCGACAGCGTCTTCTCGGTGCCGGGCTTCGCGCTGGGCGAAGGCGATCAGTGGTCGATCTGGGCCGCCGGCTATGTCGCCCCCACCGGGAGCAACAAGCCCTTCAGCATTGGCGCCCTCCCCGAAGACCGCAGCGGCATCCCCGCCGGCAACGTGCGCGTCAACCTCATCCACGCCGCCGCGCTGGGTGCCGCCAGCCCCGTGGACGTCTGGGTGGTCGACGCCATGTGCGCCCCCGCCGCCCCCCTGGTGACCGGCTTTAACTTCGGCGACGTCGCCGGCCCGACCGACCTCGCCAGCACCGCCGTCAACGTCGGCCTGGACCTCTTCCAGGACGGCACGGTGGACGCCTGCTTCAAGATCCCCGCCACCATCACCGATGACATCGTCAACGTCTACGCGGTGAACAATGACGCCGGCGCGGTGAGCCTGATCGCCCACCTGCCCGACGGCAGCAAGGCCGAGATCATGCCCGAGGCGATGTAGTCCCCGCGCGGCGCCGCAGCAGCGCCGCGAGGCCCAGCGCCCACAGCCCCAGCCCCGCTGGACCGCTGTGGGCGCAGCCGCTCTTGGCGCTCATGTCGGCCTCTTCGAGCTCGGTGGGCGCGCTTCCATCGGAGCCGTCGTCGCCAGCGCCACCGTCGCCCGTGGGCTCGTCGTCGCAGTCCTCCTCGTAGACGGTCTCCGGCGGCGGCTCCACCGGCGTTCCGTCGCAGTAGAATCCGATACAATCCCGGTTGCTCTCGGTGTAGTCGGCGTAGGAGAGCAGGTCGGGGCTCTGGATCCCCGAGGCGTAGAGCATCAGGTCGGCGTCGGCGCTGTCGCGATCGTAGCGCATGTGGATGCGGGTGATCCAGGGCCAGCCCTCGGCGCCCGCCTCGGTCGACGGCACAAAGCCCAACTCGGAGAGGGCGTCGCCGTCGTAGTAGTAGAAGGGGTTCTCGCTGGTGCAGGGGTTGCAGTCGCCGGCGAACTGGGAGAACTCCACCGTCCAGGCCGCCGGGCCGGCCTCGGCGAAGGCGGCGTCGAAGCGGGCGGCCTGATCGGCGGCGAAGTCGCCCGGCACCTCGGTGCCCCAGATGCAGGTGTCGGCCAGATCGAACTCCGGGTAGTTGGAAATGCCGACCTGGCCCTTGCTGGCGTCGACCAGGGTGTAGACCACCATGTCCTGGGCCTCCACCGCGGCGAGGGCGGCGAGGCGCAGGGGGATCGACATGAATTCGGCGTCGTAGCCCACCTGCAGCGGCATCAGCGGCGAGCCGTCGGCGGCGGTGGCCTCGGGAGAGACCTTGGCGACGAGGAAGTACATGCCGGCGGCGATGTACTCGGCGAGGCGCTCTTCGGAGCCGGCGGGCAGGTAGTATCCGTTCACATCGAGCCAGACCTGCAGGTCGCTCGACTCCTCGGCGGAGAGGATGGAGATCTCGTAGCTGCCGATGAGGTAGCTGGCCTCGACGTCCACGGTGCTTTCACTGTCGCTGTCGGAGTCGCTGTCGGCGTCGGCGTCCGAGTCGGCGTCGGTCTCGGGGCAGGGGACATAGGACTGGTAGCCGCAGCCGGCGTCGGTGACCCGGCGGGGGGCGGTGTAGGCGTCGAGCTGGCGAAAGAGCTCATTGTCGAGGGTGCGAATGTCGGACTCGGCCAGCACCGAGGGCACCGGCAGCACCAGCGCGAAGTCCTGGGGGTCGCCCGCCGGGTTGATCGACACGCTGAAGGTGGTGCGACCGTCCACATGGGTGAGCACCACCTGAGCCGTGTCAAAGCTGAGTTGGGATGGCGTGCCCGTCGCAATCGTGGGGCAGGCCGCGGCGGGTTGAGCCAGCAGGGCGGTGAGGACGAGCAGGGCGCGGCGCATGGAGGGCTCCCAATGAGGGCTACACTGTGGCGCGGGCAGCGACGAAGCGTCAAGACCCAGCCTGAAATGCCTGCGACAGGTCAGTCCCGCCCCGACACTGGCCCCGCGGTGGCATAGCAGGCTTCGATGAGCTGGTTCTCTCGCGCCCCCGCGCCCCCGACCCCCAAGCCCGCCGCCCCGCCCTCCCTCGTGGCGACCGCCTTTCCCAACGAGGAGGGCCTGCCCGAGGCCATCGAGGCCCTCTGCGGTGACGAGCTGCTGCAGCGGCTCCTCGCTGAGCTGCAGCCCGGGCGCTGGCAAGAAGCGCGGGTGGCGATGGGCACGCTCGGCAAAGACCCCGCCGCCGCGCTCGGCGCCGCCCCGGTCGTGGTGGCCTGGCTGCTCGACGGCTGGCCCCGGGCCACCGATGGCTACGCCCACTACGGGCTCAACGAGGCCGGCCTGCTCTGCGAGCGGCTGATCGGCGCCCTGCGCGGGTCGCCCCACCCCGCCGCCGCCCGCCTCCTCGCCCTGATGACCGGGCCCGCCCTGACGCGCATCCTGCCCTTGTTTCGGCCGCCCCTGCACATCGCCCACCGCGGCCTGCTCCGCTACCTCGCCGCCGCCGATGTGCGCGATGAGCCCGCCCGGCAGGCCCTCTCCACCCTGCTCGACGCGCCGCTGCCCCGCGAGGACCAAGGCTGGCACCAGCAGACCCGCGCCGAGGCCCTGCGCCTGCTCGTCGATCGCGCCCCCTTGCGGCCGCCGTCGCCCCCCACGCCGCCGCCCGCCGCCCCCGCCGCCCCCGAGGCCCC
>Ga0164294_10002319_pt1 | contig 17222 bp, 18 predicted proteins | sample GEODES005metaG_FD_111479 | JGI IMG/M metagenome (GOLD analysis project Ga0164294, IMG submission 111479) | Oligotrophic lake water microbial communities from Sparkling Lake, Wisconsin, USA - GEODES005 metaG | ecosystem: Environmental > Aquatic > Freshwater > Lake | place: USA: Sparkling Lake...
AAGCACCTCAATGACGCCAGATCGAAATTAGATCGATTGCTGGACACCAGCTAAATCCAGTGACTTCCAAATCTTTTAAGCCAACTCCAAATCATGAATGAAATACCCAACACAACTCAGAGTAAAGACCAAGTCTACAAACTCATCGAACTTACTGGAACTTCAAAAATTTCCATGGAGGACGCCGTCCAAAAAGCTATCAAACGTGCCGATAAAACAGTGAAGAACCTGAAATGGTTTCAAGTCATTGAGACGCGTGGCAGCATCGACCAAGGAAAGGTAGATCGCTGGCAAGTAACGCTCAAGGTCGGCTTCAACGTGGAGGACTCATGATTTCCATCCAACACAAACTGATCGATCCGGAGAACCATGATGATATTGATCAACTCGTGCTCGAAGCCTCCGCTATTTTTAATTTGATCGAGATCATTGCAAGTTATGCCATCTGGGAAAAAGCTCTAAAAACGAATGAATTCCGAGCCGCGCCAGCACTTGTGACAAACTGTTAATTAGTAGGTCACAGGTATGACCACAAGCAAAGCTTCGACATGAAACACAATGCATTCAAGTCAGATTAGTCGCGTGATATGGAAGTGGGCTTGCGGACTGCACATCATCGGTCGATTTGACCGATCGATTCTTTACTTGAAAGTTCGTTCTTAAACACGGATGTGAAGCAACTGATTCTCGCTCACTGGGGCACTACACATTAGCAAAATCTAAAATGTATTGATGAATGGCTAAGCCGAGTGATTTGGGAAAAAATTGGCGACTTCATTTACCTTCGTGGGTCCGGCAATTGGTGGGCAATCGTAGTGAACCGCACTTTTCTTGAAGGCAGCTATAGCGCGATCTTTCAAGAGATCAGTCAGGATGAAGTAGAAATACATAAGCTCTTTCTTGTATTCTCCCGCCCTGATTGTATTCCAGCTAGGCTTCATCAGAATGGCCCGGGTTGGTTCATAAATGCAGTGAATCGGGTTATTGGTTAACCCGTTCTTTCGGGGCTGTGCGTGGCCCATCGCATTGAAAGAGTAGCTTCTGCTCAAGACCGCCCGCACAATAAATGCAATCGTTCCAATGGTCAGAATATCCCTAAGATTTGGGTTCTGAAATGCAGTGCAGTCAAACAGAAGACACAAACAACAAACACAAAACCCATCGCGGTGGCACGGGTTTATCATAATACTTTATTCAAAGCATGAAACAATTTATCCTCACGATCAATGCTGGCTCGTCCAGTATCAGATTTGCTTTTTTTCAAATAGGCAAGAACCCCGAAAAAAAACTGCAAGGCAAAGTGGATCGAATTGGTTTTTGCGATACGAGAATGACGTTCGGAAGTGCTGGAGACAACACTGGCGTCCTTACTCTCCCTTCAGACTGTTCGGCATCGCATTTCCTCTTGGACTGGCTCGAGCTACAGCCGGCATTCAAGCAACTTACGGCTGTGGGGCATCGCATCGTACATGGCATGCGGCATTCTGCGCCCGAGCGCATCACAAAGGATCTGCTAGATGAATTGCAGGACCTAGCCTTCTTTGATCCTGAACACGCGCCTTGTGAGATTGAGTTGATCAAAGCTTTAATGCAGCGCCATGCAAATTTGCCGCAGTTTGCCTGCTTCGATACGGCCTTTCACCAAACCATGCCCCGCGTGGCCACAATCCTGGCCCTTCCACGGCGTTACGAACCCTTGGGCGTCAAGCGGTATGGTTTTCATGGCCTCTCTTACGCCTACCAGATGGAAGAGCTTTTACAGCTTGGCGATCCAGCTGCGACAAGAGGACGCGTGATTCTTGCACATCTTGGCAATGGTGCCAGCCTTGCCGCGGTTCTTGATGGTAAAAGCATCGATACTAGCATGGGCTTTACTCCGGCTTCAGGCCTCGTCATGAGCACGCGTTCAGGGGATCTCGATCCAGGTTTAGCTAGTTATTTTTCTCGAACGGAAGGCATGACAGCAGCGCAGTTTCAACACATGACCAATCATTCTTCCGGTCTGCTAGGCGTCTCCGAGACCAGTTCTGATATGAGAGATCTCCTTGTAAACGAGTCTATCGACGAAAGGGCAGCTGAGGCAGTCGCGTTATTTTGTTATCAGGTCAAAAAGGGTATTGGTTCTTTTGCTGCCGTTCTGGGTGGTATCGATACACTCATTTTTACTGGGGGTATTGGTGAAAACTGTGCATCCATTCGTTCTCGAATTTGCAGGGGGCTGGAGTTTCTTGGCGTCCATCTAAATGAACCACGCAATGTGGCCCATGAGTCGGTGATCTCCAACGCTTCAGCCCAGGTTTGTATTCGTGTCATTCAAACAGATGAGGAGCTTATGATCGCACGGCTGGTGATGCGGATGGGAGAGTTGTGAATCTGATGGGTGGGGGAACACCCCATTTCGTAATGATACAGTTCAAGTAGCTTTGGAGGATTCTGAAATTTCAACCAAAGAAACGTATCGTCATGCTACACACCGCCAAATCACTCAAAGGCTATCAACTGGAATGTCTCGACGGACATCTTGGAAAAGCTCGGGAATTTTACTTTGATGACCAATTTTGGACCGTGCGCTACCTTGTCGCAGACACTGGTAACTGGCTGACTGGAAATCAGGTTTTACTTTCTCCTTATTCCCTTGTCGGCGTCATGTTTGACGAAGGGAAAATTGTTGTGAATCTTACTAAAAAGCAAATTCAGGAATCCCCATCCTTGGACACTGACAAACCCGTCTCTCGGCAATTTGAAGAAGACTATCATGGTTACTATGGATGGCCAAATTATTGGAGTGGCACTGATATGTGGGGGAATTATCCCTTTATCATGCGCGATAGCGAACAGTGGGGATTTCCCGAGAATGGTGAACGCGCTTGGGACCCGCATCTTCGAAGCACTCATGATGTGAGTGGTTACGATATCTTGGCTACAGATGGGCTCATCGGTCACGTGGAGGACTTTATCATCGATGACGAAACTTGGGCCATTCGCTATCTGGTGATCGCAACACGTAATTGGTTGCCAGGGAAAAAAGTACTCATTTCGCCTGAGTGGATACAAAGCGTCAATTGGGGTGACTCAAATGTCACGATCAATCTAACTCGTGAGGAGATCAAAGCTTCACCAGAATTCACCGAGGCTGTGTTGCTGTCACGGGACTATGAAGCTGAACTCCACGAGCACTACGACCGTCCAGGCTACTGGTTAGACTAATTCTAAAGGCTTTCACTAAGTGGGTGCCAAATCATTTGATCACTATGAGTATACCATCTTCTCCATCACTGAATACTGCGGCTTCGGCTGCCGTGAAACAACGCAAATCACCGCTGCCTTTGGCGGCTCAAGAGATTGCGTGCCGGGCTTACTGCAATCATGAAAAGCAGGGACGAGTGGATGGTCGCGATGTGGAGGAATGGCTCTGCGCTGAGGCAGAGTTGACGGCAGAACGCTTTGCCGAAAGCGAATGAAATGACCTCGAAGACCTGACTCGGTCGTTGACTGCAGTAGAATTCGCCACTGCACAGAAGGGCGTCGATTTATAAGCTGATTCTTCACTCATTGAAGCGCCGCGAACAAAGACTCAGTGCTTTTGGGGGACACTGTTGGCATGGGAATGCTAGGCGCTGACCTGATGAAGGATGGCTGATGAACTACCGCGATCCATATGTCTGACTCTCTGATTTCAAAATAGGCAAGCCGATGAGGATCGGTATCGCAGCAGATCATGGCGGATTTGAGTTGAAAGAACATCTCCTTAAGATGCTGCGATTATCTCGTTATGAGGTGATTGTTTTTGGAGATCATGTGCCAGAATCAGGAGACGACTATCCTGACTACATCGTGCCCAAGGCCGGGCCGTAGCCAGCGGGGACATCGAACGCGGTGTGGCTATCTGTAGTAGTGGCGTTGGTACCTCTTTGGCAGCGCTGACTCAAAGTTGAGTGGCAATTTGACGTGCGAGTGACTCAAGCTCTTGATTCATGGATGAGACAAGATCGGTCATGGATGGTTTACCGATGGGTGCCGGAATGATAAGACGAAAAAAATGTGAGCTGGACTCTTTTCCTGTAACTGGCTGTATCTTCCAGGTGCCTTGTAGGATCATTTGATTTTTTGTGTCGGGTTCAAATTCTGTGAATCTTAACTCAAGCAGTTCAGTGTAGTCCAGTGTCGTGAAGCTCTCTACGGGTTGAATATTCATGGAACCGGTGAGTCGGCTCAGATTGCTAGCCATGACGCGGGAGATGCCTGCATCGAGAGATTCTGCCCAGAGATGTGAGGAGCTCATCATGAGTTGGCCATCCTTACGAGTGATAAGCTGCAGTCTGTCCATGTAACTCGGAATGGAGGGTCGGTTGATGGCGATTGCAGGCGATGCTTTGGTGAGGACGCGCTCAGGAATGAGGGGTTCAAGAAGATGATGATTTGATTCATCTTTGACGGGCTTGAAGGTGTTACAGTCAGTAAGAGTCAATAAGGCAAAGACGGATATGAGAAAATGGTTCATGGCTTGGTATCCTTGCCGAGAATCAATGAACTCGGATTTTGTTTGAGATCGTTGGCTAGTTCTTTGATTGCTCGTGACGCCCGTTCAGCCTCTTCCAGAAGGTTTTGCAGGCGCATCAAAACGGGTGCGCGCGGGTTAGTGATTTTGGAGATGTCAGCTGAGGCGTCATCGATTTTTGCCAGTGCAGTCGTGGCTTGTTGCATGACTCTTTCAAAGTCCTTAAGCATTGGGTCAATGCCTTGATTAGCTTTGGTTGATAGCTCATTAAAGCTGGCTAGGGCCTGATCTAGGCTGTCAATGGCCTTGCCTATTTTCTTGTCGCTTGTTAGTGTGTGGACGTCCTGCGTGATGCCCAAAATATTGTCATTGATCTGTTTCAGATTCAGGGCAGCGATCTGGCCTTTTGTGGTTACAAGGACATCATGAAACTCAGTTAAAATGCTGGTGAGATCAAGGTTATTGAACTTCTTCAATCCGTCCGCAATGCTTTTCATGAGGTCGTCCAATTCTGTTCCTAGCGTGGGAACTATGGGGTATGGCGGCGTGATCTCTGGTTTGTATTCAATGATGGGAGAATCAGGGATGAGGTCGAATTCAATGTAGAGTTGGCCTGTGACGAGACTTTGCTGCTTCATTCGTGCACGCAGTCCATCAGCAACGGCTTTTTTGACGCCCTCCGGCGTCGCGAAGTCGATCTTGCCACCTGTTGTTAGGCCAACATCAAGCAAGTCTTCCTCGTTCATTCTAACGACCACGGGGATGATTCGGCGATTGAGTTTAGGGTCGATGATGACTTGGATGGAAGTGACGCGTCCGATGCGCACTCCACCAAAGCGAACCTCAGAGCCAACGAGCAATCCATAAGCACTGTTTTCGAAGTACAGAATGATGGAACTCGATTTTTCGAGGAATTTGCCAGCGCCGAACAATAATAGAGCGGTGATCGTCAGGAATAGGCCGACAATGGTAAATAAACCGATGAGAGTGGGGCTAGCTTGCTTGCTCATGAGGAAGTGGCTTTAGAGAGGCTGCCGCGATTGAGAAAGAGACGCACAGCAGGATTGCTCGAATGGTCACGGAGTTCGCATGGCGGGCCGATGGCACCCTGTGTTTTTGTCGCAGTGTCGAGGAAGAGCGCTTTTGTGGCGATGCTGAAAATGCTAGCGAGTTCGTGAGTGACAATGACGATGGTGGATTTCTGACTGTCACGCAGGCCCAGAATCAACTCGTCCAATCGGCGTGAGCTTAGAGGATCGAGTCCGGAACTAGGTTCGTCCAAGAAAAGAATGTCTGGGTCCAATGCCATGGCTCTTGCGATGGCTGCTCGCTTTTTCATGCCGCCACTGATTTGAGCGGGATAAAAATCCTCAAAGCCTGAAAGGCCGACGAGAGCAAGTTTGTAGGCCACGAGATCACGCACGGTCGATGCCTCCCAAGTGCCTGCTTCTTCCAAAAGCATTGAAATATTTTCGCCGAGCGTGAGGGAAGACCACAATGCCCCAGACTGATACATGACCCCAAAGCGCCGCATGAAGGCACGCCGCTCATCGGGATCGATGGCGGTAAAATTCTCTTCGCCGAAGTGGATGCTGCCCTTCGTCGGTTCCTGTAGGCCGATTAGGTGGCGCAGGAGGGTGCTCTTGCCGCAGCCACTGCTGCCTATGATGACAAAGATATCTTTGTCATCGATCTCGAAATTGAGGTCTTTCATAATGATCAAATCGCCATAGGCCATGGTCAGATCGCGAACGGTGATTTTAGCGGCCATGATCAGATTTCCAGGAGGGTGAAGATGGCAGCGAAAGCAGAGTCCAAGACCACGATGGCCGTGATGGATGCGACAACAGCCTGCGTGGTGGCTTCACCGACCGCAGCGGATGATTTTCCCGACTGCATTCCCATCATGCAGCCGCTCATGGCGATGGTGGCGCCAAAAAAGACACTCTTGATAACACCGAGTGAGGAGGTTGTCATATCCAGGGAGGCGAGTGTTTCGTGCCAGTATAATTCCGGAGGGATCCCCACGAATGAGCCGACGACCATGCCACCAAAAATACCGATGACGTTTGCATAGATCGTTAGTATTGGCATCATCAGCACCAGTGCCAGCAGTCGAGGCAGCACGAGAAAATCGATGGGATTAAAGCCAAAGGTGCGCAGCGCATCGATCTCCTCATTTGACTTCATGCTGCCAATGTGAGCTGCGAATGCCGCGCCCGTGCGCCCGCTCATGATGATGGCCGTCATAACGACACCCATCTCTCGCACCATCGCGATGCCGACCAAGTCAGCGACATACAAGTTCGCCCCAAAGTGAGTGAGTTGCACATTGCCCACAAAGGCGAGGATGAGGCCGATGAGGAAACTGATGAGCGCCACAATCGGCAACGCCTCAACGCCGCATTGCTGCAAGACCAGCCAGAAATCGGAAGTGCGAAAACGAGCACGGCCTGTGCAAAGTCGCAGCAGCGATAGCGCTGTGAGTCCTGTAAACTCCAAGAAGGCTTGAACCTTGTTGAAGAAGTGCATCGTCATTCGGCCTAGTTTCTCTCTGGTTGAGCCAGCATCAGTTGGCAAGCTCAAGACGCTTTCCTCTGGCACTGCAAGAGCCAGCACTAGCAGTCCGCGAAGTTGGTCAGGCAATCCATCCAGCGGCGGCAGCTCCTTCTTGTCCTTCGCGGAAGCGGAGACCCTCCGAAAGTGTGCCAAGAGAAATGCCGGCAAGGTGGAGTCGTAAAATCCAAGCGAACTAAGACCATAGCGAGTCGGGTTTTTGTCCAGTACTTTGCCACTCACTTTAACCGACGGCCCCTCACGTCGCCAGTCGCCTGCTAGTTCCAACGTCATTTCTTTTCCGTCTTGTTGCCAGTCTGCGGTGGGAGGGGGATGAGTTAAGGTTGTCATCCGAGAGGTCTTGGAATTCATTCGACGAATCACTCTTTTTCTTCGGATTCGCCATGGGGTAAAGCCCCCAGTGCCGCCAGAAACAGACAAAGTCGGGTTTTACCCCATCGCCGTGTATCGCTTGTTGCCTCACTCTGGGTGCCATGAGTTACCAGAGTATCAATCCCTTCAACGGCGAGCTTGTTAAGAGCTTCGTCGAACACACTGATGAGCAGCTCGAAACGTCGATTGCTATGGCTGAGACTTGTTTTGAAACATGGAGGAAACGAATGTTTGTCGACCGAGCGGACATTGTTTCCAGGGCTGCTGCCATCATGCGTGAGCGGGCGGAAGAGTTTGCGAGTCTAGTGACTCTGGAGATGGGAAAACTTTTGGCAGAGTCGGTCGGTGAAGTGATGCTCAGTGCGGACATTCTTGACTATTATGCGAGTCATGCAGAGTCCTTCTTAGCGCCCGAGCATTTAAAGCCTGAGTCTGGTGAAGCTGTCGTCGAAAGCAGTCCACTTGGCGTTATTTTCGGTGTGCAACCATGGAATTTTCCCTATTACCAGCTCGCCCGTTTTGCGGGACCAAATCTAATGGTTGGCAATGTTGTGATGGTCAAGCACTCAGGCACCGTGCCACAGTGTGCCATGGCTTTCGAGCAGCTTTGGAGAGATGCGGGTGCGCCCTTGGGGGCCTATACGAATTTGCTTATCTCGCACGATCAGGTGCTCGCCGTCATTGATGATCCGCGCATTCGAGGTGTGGCGCTTACGGGTGGCGTAGTCGCAGCTAGAGGGGTTGCCGAGAGAGCTGGCAGGAATGTCAAAAAAACGACGATGGAGCTTGGTGGAAGTGACGCCTTCATTGTTCTTGAGGATGCCGATCTGGAGAAGACGATCCAGTGGGCAGTCTGGGCAAAGATGAACAACATGGGCCAGTGTTGCATCGCTGCGAAACGCTTCATCATTGTCGAAGCATTGGCTGATCGCTTTTTCATGAAATTCAAAGCGGCCATGGAGGCCCTTAAACCGGGTGACCCAATGGATAGCACAACCACCCTCGGCCCTCTCTCGACTGAGGCCGCTCTGGTGCAACTCCTGAAGCAGGTCGATGAAGCCGTTGCCCACGGCGCCACGCTTGCCCTAGGAGGTAAGAGGGTGGATTGCCCTGGTGCTTTCATGCAACCGACGATCCTGACGAACATTGAGCCTCACAATCCGGCCTATCGCGAGGAGTTCTTCGGCCCCGTGGCCTTGTTCTACCGAGTCAAAGACGAGGATGCCGCCATCACGCTTGCCAATGATTCAGATTATGGTTTGGGAGGCTCTGTCTTCACTCAAAACATTGAGCGCGGCAAACGTGTCGCAAGCCGCATTGAGACGGGAATGGTCTTCATTAATCACCCGACTTGGACTGCCGCAGATCTGCCCTTTGGCGGTATCAAAAATTCCGGCTACGGCCGTGAACTCTCCAGTCACGGCATTCACGAGTTTGTGAACAAAAAGCTCATTCGTGTTTCGCCGATTGATTCGGCTGCCTAATCTCAACAAACCATTCTGATGAATACCAAATCCTACGCTGTCAAATCAGCCACCACACCACTCGTGCCCTTTAACCTCGAACGCCGTGCGCCGGGCGAGCACGACGTTCAAATCGAGATCCTCTTTTGCGGCGTCTGTCACTCCGACGTTCATACGGTTCGCAACGAATGGCAGGGCACGACTTACCCTTGCGTGCCGGGGCATGAAATCATCGGCCGCGTTGTCAGCGTCGGAGCTCATGTTCAGAAGTTCAAAGCAGGCGATATCGCTGGCGTTGGTTGTTTGGTGGATTCCTGTCGGTCTTGTGGAAGTTGTGAGGAAAATCTCGAGCAGTTCTGTGCAAAAGGAGCCATTTTTACTTATAACTCACCTGACAAGCACAGTGGTGGTATGACCTTCGGTGGCTATTCGGAGAGCATTGTGGTGGATGAGGCTTTCGTGCTGCAAGTTCCCAAGAACTTGGATCTCGCGGCTACGGCTCCATTGCTCTGCGCGGGCATCACGACCTATTCACCTTTGCGACATCACAAGGTGACCAAGGGCCAAAAAGTCGGTATCGTTGGACTTGGTGGACTCGGGCACATGGGCGTGAAACTGGCCAAGGCACTCGGCGCACATGTCGTGGTCTTTACCACATCACTCAACAAGGTGGAAGATGCCCTGCGACTCGGCGCGGATGAGGTCGTTCATTCCATCGATGAGACCGCAATGAAAAAGCACCTCAACAGTTTCCATTTCATTCTCGATACTGTCGCGGCAAAACACGACATCAATGCCTATCTCGTCATGCTGCGCCTCGACGGTAATCTCACTCAGGTCGGCGTGCCTTCCGAGCCACTCGCCGTGGATGTTAGCAATCTCATTTTTGGACGTCGAAGCTTCAGCGGATCGCTCATTGGCGGGCTAAAGGAAACTCAGGAGATGCTCGACTTTTGTGGGCAGCACAACATCACCTCCGATATCGAAATCATTCCGATTCAGAAGATTAATGAAGCCTACGAACGACTCGTGAGAAGTGATGTGAAATACCGCTTCGTCATCGATATGGCCTCCCTCAAGCAAGCCCCCTAATTCGTCGCTCTTATGACAAACATTACCAGCCGTGAGATACGATTCGCCTCACGCCCATCAGGTGTTCCTACCGCCAATAACTTTACTTTGGCAGAGATAACTTTGGAGCCGTTGCGAGGTCAGCAAGTTCTCGTGCGGAATCTGTTCATGTCTGTCGATCCTTACATGCGTGGTCGTATGAACGACCGGAAGTCGTATGTGCCGCCCTTTGAGATCGGCCAGGTGCTCGAAGGCGGTGCTATTGGGGAGGTGATCGAGTCCTGCTCGAGCGATTTTAAAATCGGTGATGTGGTCACTTCTAGATACGGTTGGCGTGAGGCATTCATCGCAGAACCCAAGGAACTGTATCGTGTCAACAAGGCCACACTGCCTCTCTCCGTCTATCTTGGCGTCCTTGGCATGACTGGTATGACAGCGTGGGCGGGATTGACGATGGTTGAAGTGAAGGCTGGTGATGTGATCTATATTTCGGGCGCAGCAGGTGCTGTAGGCCATGTAGCCGGTCAACTGGCAAAACTGCGAGGTTGCCGAGTGATTGGCTCCGCAGGTTCTGATGAGAAAGTAAAACGTCTCATGGAAGAATGCGGATTTGACGCGGCCTTTAACTACAAGGACGCCCCAGTGCTTGAACAATTAAACCGGGCAGCGCCTGAAGGCATTGATGTCTATTTTGACAACGTCGGAGGTGAGTCTCTCGAAGCTGCGCTATCATCCTTGCGAGTGCATGGTCGCATCATCGCTTGTGGTGGCATCTCTGGATACAATGAGAAGAAACCCAAACCTGGTCCATCCAATCTTTTTAACATGACGACGAAGCGCTTGACCATGAAAGGCATGATCGTGGGAGACTGGCTGGATCGACGAAGCGACTTTGAAAAAGAAGTCGGAGCTCACTATCAAGCTGGCAGGCTTAAAAGCATCGAATCGGTCGTCTACGGCATTGATCAAGCTGTAGCCGCATTCATCGGCCTCTTTGAGGGTAAGAACCTCGGTAAGATGGTGGTTCAATTAGCCTCATAGGCCGCATCCTTGTTGGCTGCCGGCTAGATTTTTCGCTCGATTCGCGAAAAGTCGGAGCTCTTGGGTTACTGTAAGGGGCATTAAAATGTTCTGCAGTATTCTGTCAGTTTCTCCGAGCAAGCAAGATGCCCCGGATTCTTGGCAAGCGCTGTCGCCGTAACTTGTTAGTGTCTAAATCAAAAAGCTCGCTGAGTGACCTCAGCGAGCATCCTTTGTCGGGCTGTGACAAGCTTTGTTATTTGGCAGGAGGCATCAGCACGGTGTCGATAACGTGAATGACGCCATTGCTTGCGACGACATCCGTCTTCAAGACCTTGGCATTGTTTACCATGACAGTCTCGCCAGTGACTTTAATGTCGAGTTCTGCGCCGTTAGCGGTCTTGGCCATCATGGTTTTCACATCGGCCGCCATTACCTTACCTTTGACTACATGGTAAGTCAGGACTTTGCCGAGTTTCTTTTTGTTCTCTGGCTTGAGTAAATCGTCCAGCGTTCCTGCTGGTAATTTAGCGAAAGCCTCATCATTTGGAGCGAAGACGGTATAGGGACCTTCTTCCTCGAGTATCTTGGTCTTGTCTGCAGCATCAAGTGCCGCAATCAAGGTTTTGAAAGTGCCTGCCGATTTAGCTGTGGCGATGATGTCATCGGCAGCAAAAGCTGCTGATGCGAAGATGCCTAACAAACTTGTAGTGACGATTCGTTTGATCATGTTTTTTGGGTGGTGTGGGTTTACTTTTGTTTTGTGAACGGAAAAGATTTTCATTTCCGAACACTCAATAGCTAGAGTGAGTATGCGTCTCAAGCCATGGGGTATACCCCGACTCTGTGATGAAATAGGGCGGCAGTATTTCACCCCATAGAAAGACCTCGTTCCGCCTTTGAATTTGGTAGGATGAACCCAAACTCTAAATATTATCTCATTGGTGGCGGCATCGGCTCCATGGCCGCTGCAGCTTTTATGATTCGCGATGGCGATGTGTCTGGTGACAATATCATCATCCTGGAATCTAATCCACTCATGGGTGGCAGTTTGGATGGAGCCGGCGATGCCCAACGTGGATACTCGCTACGTGGGGGACGGATGTTAACGACCGATCATTATGAGTGCACTTGGGACCTTTTTAAGACCATTCCCTCACTCACTTCGGCGCGCGTCTCAGTCTTTCAGGAAACCGTCGCCTTTAACGAAAAGCACCCAGCCCATTCGATGGCGCGACTCGTGGATCGCCGCCGTGCTATAGTTCCTGTTACTTCGATGGGCTTCTCCATGCAGGACCGTGTGGAGCTTCTCAAGCTCAGCCAGGCTGATGAAGAGGCGCTTGGTTCTAGTGCCATCACCGATCACCTTTCCTCAGGGTTTTTTGAGACGGAGTTCTGGTTCATGTGGTCCACTACCTTCGCCTTCCAGCCATGGCATAGCGCAGTTGAGTTTAAGCGCTACCTGCTCCGCTTCATGATGGAGTTCACACGCATCGAGACTCTCGCAGGCGTGAAGCGCACCATTTACAATCAATATGATTCGCTGGTCTTACCTTTGCAAAAATGGCTCAAAGGTAAAGGCGTTCATCTGATCAATGATTGTAAAGTCACCCATATCACAAACCAATCTGCGGAGGGTGAATACATCGTCACTGCCATTCAATACCAACGGGCAGGAGCGCGCGTGACGATCACCGTGCATGATGGAGACCTCGTCTTTCTGCAAAATGGATCGATGACAGATGCCTCTAGTCTTGGCTCCATGACCAGCGCGCCAAACCAACTGACTAAGCACAATAGTAGCAGCTGGGCACTTTGGGAGAAAGTTGCAGCGGGCAGACCTAACTTCGGCAATCCGGCAGCCTTCAATGGCTGTATCGCTCAATCGAGTTGGGAATCGTTTACGGTGACACTCAAAAATCCGATGTTCTTTGATCTCATGCGTCAGTTCACTGGCAATGAGGCTGGCACAGGCGGACTGGTCACGTTGAAAGATTCAAACTGGATGATGTCGATCGTTCTCGCTCACCAGCCGCATTTTCTCAATCAGCCTGCGGATGTCCAGGTTTTCTGGGGATACGCACTCTTTCCGGACCGGATCGGTAATTTCGTCGCCAAGCCCATGTCCGCCTGCAATGGTTTGGAGATTTTACAGGAGCTTTGTGGACATCTTCGCTTTGATCTGGATGTCCTCACATCCGCCAACTGCATTCCCTGCACCATGCCTTACATCACTAGCATGTTCATGCCCCGGCAGCTCAGTGATCGACCTTTGCCCGTGCCTGTCGGGTCAAAGAATTTCGCGTTCATCAGCCAGTTCGTTGAGATTCCGGATGATGTCGTTTTCACCGTTGAATATTCTGTGCGTGCTGCCCAGATGGCCGTTTATCAGTTGCTCGGGATTGACCGGGAAATTCCGCCAGTGACGCGACACGATAAAACATTGCGGGTACAGTTTGATGCGCTGATCAAAGCATTCACATGATTCATGGTCATCGTAGGGCTATACCCCATCGCAGGCAGGACGTCAGCGCGTTTAGCTTCGTGACCATGAAAACACTAATCACGGCAGAGGCCGTCTCTAAAGGTGGCCGATCCGGAACTGTGAAGTCACCTGAGGGCGCACTGGATGTGACTCTGGGAAATCCGCTGGAGCGCGGTGTAGAATCCCACGGGCTGAATCCTGAGCTCATGTTTGCAGGGGCTTATGCTGCCTGCTACAACGACGCTTTGGTCAATGCTGCCCAAATGCTCGGCATAGAGGTCAAAGACTCGACGGTTCGAGCTTTAGTAAGCCTCGTTGACGGTGAACTGGATGGCTACGGAATTGCTGCGGAGCTTCACGCCGAGCTGCCAGGCATCAAGCGTGAACTGGCTCAGCGCATCATGGAAAAGGCTCATGAAACCTGTCCTTACTCTAAGCTCATCCGTGGTGAGGCGGCGATCACTCTGGTGCTCGACTGAGCGGTAGAATTTACCCCCTGACTCCTATCACCTCATGGATGAGCCGATCCTAGAACCTCTTCTTTGCTTCCGTCCGCTAGACTCGAAAACATGATCAAAGAATCTCCATCGCTGCTTTCCGTGCTCTGGCAGCGCAAATCGACGCTGATCGCCGCGCTTGCTCTGACTGCCATCATCACGTACCTCGTTCTGCATTTCGGTTTGGGGGCTAAGACCAGCACGCAGAATTTTCCGCTGCTCATCACGCTCGTCCTCGGTGGACTGCCAATGCTTTACGATCTGCTGAGAAAGTTGCTGAAGCGCGAGTTTGGCTCCGATCTGCTCGGTGGCGTTTCCATCATCACCTCGATCATGCTTGGTGAATACCTCGCAGGCTCGATCATCGTGCTCATGCTCGCGGGCGGTGAGGCCTTGGAGAGCTACGCCTTGCGCAGTGCCTCGTCAGTGCTTGCAGCATTGGCAAAACGCATGCCCTCCATCGCGCATCGCAAAACGGCTGCGGACATCGTGGATGTCTCTTTGATTGAGATGATCGTGGGCGACACACTGGTTATCTATCCCCATGAAATCTGCCCGGCCGATGGCGAAGTGACCGAAGGCCATGGCGTCATGGACGAGTCTTATCTCACCGGCGAGCCTTTTCAGATCACCAAGACCTTAGGCTCACTTGTCATTTCCGGTGCCATCAATGGCGAGACCGCGCTCACCATTCGCACCACGAAACTCGCCGCCGATTCGCGTTACGCGAAGATCATGGAGGTCATGCGTGAATCCGAGAGCAAGCGCCCGCAGCTTCAGCGACTCGGCGATCAACTTGGAGCCATCTACACCCCCGTTGCGCTCTTGGTGGCACTGCTCGCGTGGTTCTTGAGCGGCGATTCCTTACGCTTTCTCGCCGTGCTCGTCATCGCTACGCCATGCCCGTTGCTGCTAGGCATACCCATTGCCATCATCAGCTCCATCTCGCTCTGCGCACGCCGCGCCATCATCGTGAAAAGTCCTGTCGTGCTCGAACAGATCGCCGGATGCCGCACCGCCATTTTTGATAAAACAGGCACGCTCACTTATGGCGAGCCAGCGCTCACCGATCAACTCATGGCCATCGGCTTTGATCAACAAGAAATGCTCACTCTCGTTGCCAGCCTCGAGCGCTACTCGAAGCATCCGCTCTCACGCGCCATTATCGCTGCTGCGAAGACACAAAACCTGACCTTGCCTGAAGCCAAATCCGTCAGCGAGCAACCTGGCCATGGGTTGCGCGGAACTGTCGCCGGTCATGAACTCCAAATCACCAGCCGCAACAAACTCCTCCCGCAGAACCTTCCGGGCACGGATCAGCTTCCGCCCATCTCCGGTGGGCTCGAATGCGTTGTCGTCATCGATGGCCACTACGCTGCTGCGCTGCGCTTCCGCGATGCCCCGCGTGTGGAAAGCCGCAGCTTCGTGAATCATCTTGCGCCAAAGGATCACTTCGACCGCGTCATGATCATCTCCGGCGACCGCGAATCCGAAGTGCGTTACCTAGCCGATCAAGTCGGCATCACCGAGGTCCATGCCCAAAAAAGCCCCGAGGAAAAACTCATCCTCGTTCGCACTGAAACCGCCAAAGCCAAGACGCTCTATGTTGGCGATGGTATCAACGACGCTCCCGCCATGATGGCCGCTACTGTCGGCATGGCCATCGGCCAGAACAGTGATGTCACCGCCGAGGCTGCAGGCGTCGTCATCATGGACAACTCACTCCAAAAAGTGGACGAGTTCATGCACATCAGCCGCCGCATGAGAGTCATCGCCCTGCAAAGCGCTATCGGTGGCATGGCCCTCAGCCTCATCGGCATGGCCTTTGCCGCCACTGGACATCTCAGCCCGGTCAGCGGAGCCATCGCGCAGGAGATTATTGATGTATTAGCGGTGCTCAACGCACTGCGAGCTGCGTTCTCGCCAAAGGTCATTCATGATTTGTGAGGGTGCCTTCGAATGAATAAAAAAGCGGCGGCTCCGTGTGGAGCCGCCGCCGTGCTTGAATCATGAGAAATCATTCCCAGAAGGGATTGGTGGCGTCCCTGTGTAGAGCCACCGCCCTGCATATATTATTGCTTGAATTCTCTGATATCGAATAGTTCGCTCGCCTCGATCGCCCCGGTTGTTAAGTCACGGGCCTGCATCTCAATGTGAGTGAGCCTTTGCACGTTTAAGCCGCGGATTCGCGCATCGTAGGTCGCCGCGCCAGTAAGCGGATCGATCGCCATGGCAATGTTAAATTCGCGCCTTGTCTGCACACCGAATTGAAGTGTGTTGATGAGGACAGCGACGAGGCGGACGCCCTGGGGCTTGTCCACCGTGCCACGCCAGCGCGATTCACTCCCCGCAACATTGATTCTGAATCTATCCGCAGTGATGTGGATGCCAGCGTTTGGGTCGGTGAATTCAGTCAGGACTTCCTGCACAAAAATCACATGCTCGCCCACCATGTGACCGATCACAGCAAGGTTGGTTTGGCCTGTGACAACCTGCCTGAAGAATTCTTCGCGAGGAATCACCGCTTCTCCGAGACCAAGCACATCGGCGCCGAACCGTGGATCTTGGTTGAACACCAGCAGCAGATCCCCAATGACGAATGAGTCAGGCCGCGTCGCATTACCACGTGCTAGTGAGGTGACCACTCCTTGGGCGACATTTTCGGAGAGTTCGACCACGACCTCAATGTCGGGCACGAAGTATTCGTTGCCTTGCAGATCGACATAGACATGACCCGCTGACTTCAGTGTGCCGCCAGCAGTCACTGGATAGGTCCAAGTTGACGAATCGTTACCACGGACTCCCGCCCGGTCGAGGAAGTTTGCTGGCAGAGCTGCGGAGTTGGCTTGGTAGCACTGCTGCACGATCTGGAAGTAATTAGCTTGGATTGCGGCCTGCGCTACAGGGTCGCGCAACAACCCAGGGGCGCTGGCCGTGTCACGGCGAGCTTCTGAGGTGCTGAAAAGCGAACGTGCCGCACCTAGTCGACGCGTGCCCAGATTGGTCGAGACTACCGAGAAATTGCGGTCACGGCCAATGGCATTCACGTCGGCAAGTCGGTCGAAGTCTGCTGCACCGATCCCAGTCCCTGCTTCGCCATCTTGCCCGATCACGGAGGACCCAAAGATAAAAAGCGGTGTTCCGTTCACCGTGGCTGGGATGGTGATCTTCTTGCCGGTGACGACAATGCCTTGATTGGCGAGGTCGAGGTTCCAAATCGGTCCTTCCGTCGCAAACGG
>Ga0164294_10002320_pt1 | contig 17220 bp, 15 predicted proteins | sample GEODES005metaG_FD_111479 | JGI IMG/M metagenome (GOLD analysis project Ga0164294, IMG submission 111479) | Oligotrophic lake water microbial communities from Sparkling Lake, Wisconsin, USA - GEODES005 metaG | ecosystem: Environmental > Aquatic > Freshwater > Lake | place: USA: Sparkling Lake...
TAAAACTTTATTCATATTTGTCATGCTCATCACGATTCCACCATTAAGTGGAACAGTTGCGGCGCATAAATTGCTACCAGCACCACGAGCAATTATTGGCGTCTTGGTGTCGTGGGCGAATTTAACAATCTTTGAAACCTCGTTGGTGTTTCGCGGAGCGACAATAACTTCAGGCAGCCCCTCAAACATCGGAGTCGCATCGCGGCTATATGCCTGCAGCGAGACAGCATCGCTTCGCACAACATCACTGCCGAGAAGAGTGGTTAGCTGTGAAACTAAATCTAGCTTTGACATGATTTAACTCTTCAACTCCTTAGCAATCCTAATTGTTAGCTTAATTTTGAACTTTAGATGTTGATCCACGCAAGACCAGAGACGGCTTACCATCAACAATGAGATGCTTGATTTTTTTACCGTTTAGCATATCGATAAGTTTTTCCGCAGAAATTTTGCCCATCTCTTCTGCTGGGAGTCGAACGCTTGTCAGTGGTGGCGAAAGATACTCGGTCAGTGCTGAATTGTGCAGTGTTATCACAGAAACATCTTCCGGGATCCTCAATTTTTTCTCGTAAAGGGCCCGGTACGTTCCAAGCGCATATGAGTTTGAGGATGGAAAGATTGCAGTTGGTGAATACTTTGTAACCGCCTCAAGAGTTGCCAAGTAGCCATCATGAGAAGAGTAACCTTGGGTGAAGACTATATTTGGCTGAATGTTGTATTTTGCACATGCTTTTTTGAAGCCAGCTACACGCCGCTTTGGTGAGTCATTTGACATTGATGCAAAGATTCCAACAATCTTGCGGTGACCAAGATCCACAAGGTGCTCCACGCACATCTCAGCAGCTTTAGGATCATCTAACGCCACGCTCGAGTCTATTCCTTTAATTTTTCCATTCATTGGAAGAATTCTTCCATTGCTATTTCTGGACAAGTCCTCCATGAATGAGTCATTAATACTGTGAACGAAAGCAATGACGCCATCGACGTGACCTTGTGTAAGCATTTGTGAGATAGTCCGATCGCCACCAATATCAGAGTGGTTTGCAATGATAACTCCGTAGCCTAATTCTGCTGCTCTTTCTTGAACCCCATGTGCAACCAAATCATTCACTGGATTCGTTAAATCTGGGAGCAGTAATCCAATTGTTAAAGTTCTCGCCATCTTAAGATTTCGGGCAGAGTAATTGGTGGTGTAGTTGAGTTTCTTTGCCGCAGATAAAATCCGTGCTCTTGTAGCAGAAGAGGCAGTGGCGTTAGGGTCATTGTTTATAACCCTTGAAACTAAGCTAGGGTCAACTTTTGCCAGCAAACCAACATCTCGCAAAGTAGCTTTTCGTTGGGGCATAGAGCTCTTCTTGGAAGCCAAAATTTGCTCCTAATCATTTATATCAATTTCCCTAGCATTGCCTAGGTAATCGTATCAAGACAATTAATCTCCGATGGTTGCCTTACTTGGATAGTGAGGCTTCGCACCCTTTATTCCCAATTTTGCGCGCGATAACTGCCAACGCGCAAGGCTTGCAAAAATCATCACATCGAGATTTTCGCCGTAAAACTCAAGGTTTGTTGGTGCGGCCAAAAATACAGATTGGGGATCATTGGCAAGAGCTTCAAGGCCACCTTCCGGACTCCAACGTGCAATTAGGTTAGGCGCATAAAAACTTATGATTAGTGAATCATCCGCTGCGACTCTAATTCCATCCGGAACATAAAGTCCCAACTCGACAAGAACTTTTCTTGATCCTGCAGTGCCATCTGTATTTATGGATATCTCACAAATCGCGCTTGGTTCTGACTCGACCACATAGAGCTTGGTTCCATCTCTTGAAACCGCATTACCGTTTGGAAAATTTTTCGAGTCTTGGGTAAATATTGTCACTACTTTTCCAGGTTTTTTTACCCATACTTTGCCGTCCCTTTTTGCCCAATCACCTGAATCGGTCAAGTAGTAGCTTCCATCAGGTCCAAATGCCCCGTGATTTGGAACGTTAAATGGATTTTCCTTTGGACCCTCTAACCATTTCTCCGTTGAACCAGTTTTAGGATCGTAACGCCAGACACATTTATTGGCATTATCGATTGCATAAACTCTATTCTCCGCATCACTTGCAAGCCCAAGCATGAAACCCTTCACATTAGCGACTTCCACTGGCAAGTCATTATCAATTCGATAAATCTGACCTGCCTCACCGCCGCAATAAATTGTTTGGTCTGGCGTTACGGTTACCCCTTCACTATGGTCGACACCGCCAGCAATTACCTCGACCTTGTCCAAATTCAATTTCTTTGTTGTATCTATCATTATTCATCTCCTAATTTGTAATGATTCAGTTGGATTAGTTTTAAACGCCAAGTCCCGCTAGCAAACCAGAATCTGCAATTATTGGCGCACCTGTAATTACTCTTGCCTCATCGCTTGCTAGAAATGCAATTACATTGGCAATATCTCTTGGTTGTATTAAAAATCCAAGCGGATGTAGCGCCCCCCAATTCTTCATCGCACCTTCTGGATCTGAAGGATTGAATTGTTCGCCTGCTGCGCGAAGCATTGGGGTTTCTACAGATCCAGGTAACACTGCGTTAGCTCTAATTCCATCAGCGGCATAATCAAGTGCGATAGATCTTGTGAAGGAAATAACGCCACCTTTTGAAGCGGCATAAGGTGCAACGGTCTGCTGACTTGCCATTGCTTGAACACTTGAAATATTAATTATGGAGCCACCGCCATTTGCTCTCATTAAAACTACGGCTTCTCGACAGGTCAGAAACATCGCTTTCAAGTTGGTATCCAGTTGGTAATCCCAATCGGCCTCACTTAAGTTTTCAATTTTTCCATATCTGACCACGCCTGCGATATTTGCCAGAATTGATAACTTAGGAAAGATCTCTCCAATTTTTTTGAAAACAGATGAAACCGCTTCCGCACTTGTAACATCACATTGCATTGGCGTGATATCAAGGCCAGCGCTTTTCCAGACTGGAATCAACTCATTTAGTTTAGTTTCGTTGTAGTCAAGAGCAATTACACGCGCACCTCTTTCTGCAAGAACTTCAGCAGTTGCTCGCCCGATTCCCATGGCAGCACCGGTCACAACAGCATTTCTTCCTGAGAGGTTTTTCTCCATAGTTTTCTCCTATTTCGCTATTTTGTTTGGAATGTTCCCTTTGAATCAATTGATTTGATCTTCATAAGATCTTTCACTGGCAGATTTGATACCGAAAAAGTTGTCCATGCACTTCGAACCTCACCTGGTTTTAGATGGAAGGCTTGGCCACTCTTTATTGCTGCTTCCAGACCAAATGAAGGCCAGGTTGAAGCGGGCTCAATTGCTGTGATTTGCGCTCTTCCATAGAACGGGAATCCTTTACCGCCGATTTCCTGCCAAAACCATAAATGCGGAAATGCTTCGATGTCCCAAGATAATCCAATTACTTTTTTGCCATGTTCCATTGCTGCCCAACCTTCTGGGCGATCATGCAGATAACACAATCGCTCTATGTCCGCTTCGGGAACAACCGATAAATCTATTTGGCCACCAACACGATCTGGAACAGTTGGCCAAGTACCAGTAGATCCAGGTTTTACATCTTGAAGTTCTCCCATTTCATTTGCATCGACAAGAATCGGACCAGCTGGGAGATTAATCTTTGAACCACGCGGCAGGGAGAATGCAGGATGTTCACCCCAGATAAAGGGAACTGTTAAATCAGATTCATTGGAAACGGTCTGCTTAATTTGAAGGATTGGTTTGTTTGGCACCAATTTATAAGTTCTTGTTAAGATCAAAGGCAATCTTGTTCCAGCTCTGATTATCAACTCACTCTTTTTCTTTGTCAGAACCGTGGTTTGGGTTCTTCCAAATTCACCATGAAAGGGAAGCGGCACTCCCATGACAGTGTTTTCATTTCCAGCATTGGGAAACAGAACCTGCCAACCACCCCGGTATTCTGACAACCAGTCCAAAATTGCATTTCCGTAAGTCGTAGATCTACTACCTTCCACTGGACTCAACCAATCAAAGTCCGCCAAGAATTCACTCTTGCCCATTTTTATTGATCGAATTTCACCGCCCAAATCTTCATCAATTCCTACAGAAATCACTCCGTTAGTAAGGGATAGCATCGATGAGACTCCTTTTTGAATCCTATTTTGTAGATTCGGACACGACTTCGGTAGGCAAGTGTGCAAAAGATTAGCCCCTAGGTACGTGGTTTGAGAAGAGGCAGGGGAAAAACTTGATTTTCCTGCCATCAATCGCTTGACATAAGGAAAAATAACGAAAATTTATATTGTTTTCTCTAGTCAAACGCTTGACATAGGGGAGTGGGTGGCGGCTAGGGTTCGCAATAGCCAGTGGGGTGCCCCTTTTGAACTCCTCGTTCATAAAAGTGCATTTCGCGGCGCCAAATCAACTGAAAGGTGAATCATGATCGCAAGAAAGAAGTTAGTTTCAGTTCTAGCTGTCGCCGCACTACTGCTGTCGGTACAAAATGCCCAGGCAGCGGCTCCAGACTGGAAAAAGTTCCTCGGAAAGCCAACAAAAGAACTTTGCGCAGGAAAAACCTACAAGCTCGGGTTTGATATTTTCTCCGACAATGAATCTTTTGCACTAATTGTAAGAAAGGGAATGCTTGCAACAGCCAAAGCAATGGGCTGCGTCAATGTAGAAATCCTTTCTGACAACGCTGATCCAATTAAGGTTCAAGAGAACCTAAAAATATTTATCCAGAAGAAGTATGACGGTGTAATGGCTGCCCAAGTCGTTGCAGCTGCCGCACCTGGTGCTGTCCGTACCATGAAAGATGCAAAGATTCCTATGGTTGCAACATTCGTTGTTCACCCAGGGGTTCCTTTCGTCGATGTAGATAATGGCAAGGCCGGCGCAATGGCTGGTAACGGATTAATGAAGGAAGCCTTAAGAAAATGGGGTAAGGACGTTGAGCCTTATTTACTAATTGGTTCACTTAAAGAGGGTGGATTGAACTCAATTCAACGTATGGACGGCTACTACGTTGGAGTAAACGAAGTTCAACCTAACTTCCCTTCAAGTCGCTTTATTGATGTTCCAACTCAAGGTGCAGATCCAGCTAAAACAAACGTAAACACTGGAAATGCTCTTCAAACAATTCCAAAAGATGCCAAGATTATTCTCGGCGGAATCAATGATGACAACACAGTTGCGATGGTTCAGGCATACAAGGCTTCTGGCCGCAATATGAATAACCTGCTCGCTGTAGGTCAAGGAGCTTCACTGCTTTCAAACATTTGTAGCGGTGAGCTTTATGGAAGCGTTGCTTACTTCCCTGAAAACTACGGAAAATATCTGATCCCTGCAGTTATGGGGCTGATAAACAAGCAATCAGTTCCTAAGCATGTAGTTCTTCCTACCACTCTTCTTACAGCGAAGAATGTTGGAAAGTTCTATCCAAAGTCAGCTTGTTAATAAGCTGAAACTCGGAAAATAGTAAAAAATTGGTCGTAAACGATCAGCAAGATAGGGCTCGAAAGAGCCCTATCTTGCAATTAAGTTCGATTAGCAAACGTTACGGTGGCGTGCAGGCACTGTCTGATGTTTCAATTCACGTGAATGCAGGCGAGATTCTCTGCCTAGTTGGTGAGAATGGTGCCGGAAAATCTACTTTGGCTGCGGTAGCAGCAGGTTTGGTTGCGCCCGATTCAGGCAAGATTTTTGTTGATGGAGAAGAAGTAGTTTTAAACAGTCCGCGTGCAGCAGAAATTGCCGGAATCAGATTAGCTTCTCAAGAACTTCAACTCTGCCCTGAATTAGATGTAATGACTAACGTTCTTCTTGGACACTATCCACATAAGAAGCTACCGTTTCTAGTTGATTATGCTTCAATGAAACAAAAAGCCGCAGAACGGTTAGCGAGCTTAGGTTTAGAAGATATTGACCTACATCAAAATGTAGGAGAAATGCCGGTTGTATATCGCGCCTTTGTTCAGATAGCTAGATCTTTGACCCCAGGTGCAAAAGTGTTGATTACCGATGAACCAACTGCGCCTATGAGCGACATTGAAGCGACTCGATTATTGAAATTACTAAAAACTATCTGCGACCAAGGCGTAGGAATTGTTTTTGTTAGCCACAGATTGGATGAAGTTCTTAACATTGCTGACAGAGTTGTTGTTCTTCGAGATGGCAAGCTGGTTGACGAGATGAATAAAAATGAAGGCAACAAAGAGAGAATTGTGTCCTCGATGCTCGGTCACGCCTCTGTCGATGGCGTTAGAGCGGGATCAACTACAAATGAGAATTCAGAAGTAGCAATGAAAGTCGAAAATCTATCAACCGCGAACGGAATATTTGATACAAACTTGACCCTAAAGTTTGGAGAAATTCTAGGAGTTTATGGAATTGCCGGTTCCGGCCGAGATTCACTTGGTATGACTCTGTTCGGTTCGAATAAACCTACATCAGGAAAGATCATTGTTGGCGGAAATGAATTGAAACTGGGAAGTATTAAATCCACAATGGATATCGGAATTGGGTATGTGCCTGCGGAGCGTAGAGCTCAAGGACTTCTCTTGGAGCGGTCAATCAAAGAGAACATAACGCTGGCTTTCTTGCGCAAACTTTCAAAATTGGGTCTAATTCAAAAGAAATCCGAGAGCGCTTCAGGACAACTCTGGGCTGATAATTTATCCATTAAGACGAAGAATATTGAAAATGCGGTTCTATCGCTCTCGGGAGGTAATCAGCAGAAAGTTCTACTTTCAAGATGGCTGCTTACAGGTTGTCGTATTCTGATTTTGGATGATCCCACTCGCGGCGTCGATATCGGTTCAAAGCTTGAAATCTATGAATTACTTCAAAAATTGGCTCACAAAGAGAAAGTTGCCGTACTTGTAATCAGCAGCGATATCGAGGAAGTGTTAAAGATTTCAGATCGTATCGAAGTTATGCGTAATGGAAAAATAACTTTAAGTAAGACTAACCCTACTCAACAAGAAGTTGCGCGCGCAGCTTATTTGGAGGAAGCATCATGAGCAGAAAACAAGATAAAGAGACCATTTCAGGAGATGCTAAGCGAAAGATAGATTTTGGTAGTTTCTTCCGCCGGCAGGGTCTGTTGTTGATGCTGATTTTGATGATTATCTTCTTCAGGTTTCAAAGTCCAGAGTATTTCTTCACATTTGACAATGCGATAACAATTTTAGTTGGTGCAACAGCTCTGGGAATCATGGCATCCGCGCAGACGCCGCTAATTATTTCTGGCGGAATTGATGTTTCTGTAGGAAGCGTTGTAGCGATAACTACTGTGATAGTTGGCAAGTTACTAGCTACGGGCATGTCTAGTTGGTTGGTTGTTTTAATAGCGATTTCTATCGGAATGTTGATAGGTGTTCTAAATGGCTTCATTGTTGTTCAACTCGGGGTCAATCCGTTTATTACGACTTTAGGAACCATGTCATTCTTCTCCGGACTTGCTTTCATTCTTTCAGCAGGCCAGACAGTTTCGATTCGGGATCCACTATTTGACTGGTTTCTATACACCAAGGTCTTTAGCATTCCGGTTCTCGTAATCATTGTTGTTTTCGTGATGGCACTTGCTTATTTCATCGAGAGAAAAACTGTAGTTGGCCGAAATATTTTTGCGATTGGCGGAAACAAAGAAGCGGCTCGTCTCTCTGGAATCTCTACAAAGATGCTTCCGTTGGGCCTCTACGTTGTTAGCAGTCTTTCTGCTGCAGTTGCAGGAGTAGTTCTTGTGAGCCAACTTGGATCGGCATCGCCACAACTCGGAACTTCATACTTGCTATCGGTTGTTACTGCAGTCATCTTGGGTGGAACGAGTTTAGCTGGAGGTCGAGGCTCTGTAGCTGGAACCGCTATTGCAGTTGGAATTTTGGCAACTCTTTCAAATGGTTTTGCCCAAATGCAGCTACCTTCCTATGGTCAAACCACAGCACTTGGAGCCGCACTGATTATTGCAGTGCTTGTCGATCAGACTTCATCAAAAGTAAAAAATAAATAGTTCGCCTACTACTAAAGATATTTGGGGGATCAAGTGGCTAGCAGCGCAGTTGTTACCGGAGTAGGCTCTGGAATTGGTCGTGCAATTATTCGAAAGTTAGTTGCAGAAAAATACTTTGTTGTTGGTATCGAAAACAATAGCGACTTAGCAAAATCAGCCGCCGAAGAATTCGGAAGTTCAGCGCTAATTGTCAATGATGATCTTTGCAAAGATGGCGTTTTCGACAAAGCTGCGAAAGAAGCTTCAAAAGTCGCGCCCTTAACTTCATGGGTCAACAATGCGGGAATCGCACTCGGTGGAAATCTACACAATCCAAATCCAGCCGAAGTTCAGCGATTATTTGATGTAAACCTAATGGGAGTTTATTGGGGTTGCTCTGCAGCAATAAAATCGTTCATTGAAAATAAAATTTCAGGGTCAATTGTTAATATTTCATCAATCCATGGAAGATCAGCATTCAATGGTTGGGCTGCCTATGATGCAGCAAAAGGTGGCGTTGATGCCTTGACTCGCTACATTTGCGTCGAATACGGACCGCTTGGCATACGTGCGAATGCAATCGCACCGGGAGCGATCCGAACAGAAATGCTCAGCCAAGTGATCTCCGACGCAGAAGATTCAGTAAAAGCAGAGTTGGACATGGCGATGATTCATCCGCTTGAGCGTCTTGGTGAGCCTAACGAGATTGCAGAAGTTGCAGCATTTTTGCTCTCAGAGAAGTCATCTTTTCTAACTGGACAATCAATTGCAGTTGATGGTGGCGCGACCGCAAGATGTTATCGCTATGACTCAACTGAAGATATTTTGCAAATTAAAAAAAGTTTTTCCAAGTAATCAAAAAATAAGAGAATAGGTGCACATAAAGTGAGCAGAACTGGACCGCTAGAAGGAATTCTAATTGCTGATTTTACGCAGTTAGCTCAGGGACCTTTTGCCACGATGATTCTTGGCGATATGGGAGCAGAGATTGTAAAGATTGAGCCACCTGGCGGCGATTGGATGAGAAATTTTGCCTTGGGTGGAATCTATGCGGGTGGCGAGACAATTTCTTATATGTGTTTCAATAGAAATAAACGAAGCATCGGAATTGACCTTAAATCTAAAGAGGGGCTAGAACTTGTAAAGAGACTCTGCGATAAAGCTGATGTTGTCATTGAAAACTTTAGACCTGGTGTTATGAAGCGACTAGGTATTGATTATGACACTTTAAAGAAAACTAATCCGGACATAATTGTGGTTTCTAGTTCGGGATATGGAAGCAGCGGTCCTTACGTAACTAGACCGGGCCAAGATTTGTTGGCTCAAGCAATCACTGGATTCCCAACGGTAATTGGTAGAAAAGAAGACCCACCAACTCCCATTGCTGCCGGAATCGCAGATTTGACTGCCGGTTTCCATATTGTTTACGGAACGCTTGCGGCCTTAATTTCACGAATGAATACCGGTGAGGGTCAAACTGTAGAAGTAAATTTGATGAGTTCGATTTTGACCACTCAATTGGATCAATTCACTGCATTCTTGAATAATCGGGTTCAACCAGAGAGAAGTAGCTCTGGAATCGCAAATCCTTGGACTGGCGCCCCATATGGCCTATACAAATGTTCTGATGGGTGGATAGCTCTTGCCATGAACCCATTATCTGAAATCGGCGAAGTTCTTGATATTCCAGAGTTTATGAAACTCGAAAGCAAAAACGAAATTGGCAAGAGAGATGAATATAAGAGATTAATTGATGCAAAAACTATCAATTGGAAAGTTGATGACTTGCTTGAGAAGTTGCTAGAAAAGGATTTGTGGTGCGCACCGCTTCAAGATTACGAAGCTGTGTCTAAGGATCCACAAGTACTTCATAACGAGATGATTGTTTCGATTCCTCATCCAACTGCAGGTTCTCTAGAGACACTAGGAATTCCTGTTAAATTTGGTGGAACCCCATCAAAAATCAGGAAGCATCCACCACTTTTCTCAGAGCATGCCGATGAATTAGCTCGTGAGTATTTTGGATTAAATGAATCTGAAGTTGCAGACTACTTTGCCAAAGGAATTATTTCTAAGCCAAAGAAAATTTAACCATGAGTAGGGTTGCTTCAATTAAAGATGCTATCTCTGAAATAGGAGATGGGTCTTCGTTTGCAATTGGTGGGGCACTTTTTACACGACTTCCGATGGCACTAGTGCATGAAATAAAGAGATCAAGTGTGAAGAACTTACACATGATCGCTTGGAGTGGAAACATTCCATTGGAAATGTTTCTCGAAGTCCCAGGAAAAGTAAGTGAGCTCTCTTTCTGTTTCTCCAGCCTAGATGTATTCGGATTAGCCCCAAGATTTCGCAAGGCCCTGGAGAATGATGAGTTAATTACTCATGAATATTCCGCCCTAACATTAATGAATGCCTGTGAGGCAACGCTTAGAAATTTGCCGTATTCGATTTTCAAGGAACCAACTACGAACGCCTTTAATACTTATGAGCCACTCAATGATGGAAGTGGTTTAGCAAGAACAAACGCACTTAGCATTGATTTTTTTATTGTTCACGCACAAGAAGCAGACAGACATGGAAATGTATTGATTCGGGGCACCAGAGGCCTTGATACTGCCTACCTTGGAGCGGCTAAGAAGATAATTGTTAGTGTAGAAAAAATTGTTGATGAATTTGAAATTACTCAGAATTGTATTTTTATACCTTGGACACGAGAAATGACGATTGTGCACTCGCCTATGGGCGCTTATCCAACTTCGTGCCTTCCAGATTATGTAACTGATTACCGAGCAATTAAAAAATTTGCTGAAGAGGGCTTGAATGAAGAGCATCTACTGCCGACCGAGAGCAGGGCCAAATTTGTAAAGGGAGCCGCAAAGATAGATTTAAAGGATATTTACTCCTTTATTGATGAGTATAAAAAATCTGAAAGTGTTGGAATCCAGACTGAAGATAAAATGATCTCTTATCTTTCAGATCTCTATAAACCAGGTGAGATTTTGTCAGCGGGCGCGGTATCTCCACTGGCGCAAGGTTCTTATTTCTTAGCGAAAATGAAGGAGCCTGAGGTTGTAGTTATGACCACAGCCGGTGGCTATGTAGATGTGGATGCCAGGCCCCTGCTTTTATCTATTGGCGAAGCTCTTGACTTTAGATCTGCGAAATTTCACTGGGGCGGGGACGATACCTTTCACTTGTACTACGAGCCAGGCTTCATCGATTACGAAGTTGTTGCTGTTGCGCAGGTAGATAAATCGCTTAGAACCAATAACCTCTGGGTGACTTCACCATCTGGAAAAAGAATTCGATTGCCAGGGCAAGGTGGCATGGCAGATGTTTCGGATATGCATAGAAATTTTGTTATTTATCAAATGAATGAAGACCACTTGAGCATGGTCGATTCAGTTGCTACGGTAAGTGCCTGTAGAACATTGATCACACCTGAAGAGAGAAAGAAAAAAGGGCTGCGCCCTGGTTCTTGCCTCTACATTTCGAATAAAGGGGTCTATCAATTAGGCGTAAGAAGTAATCAACTTGAAAAGATATTAGATTTCGAGCACTATGAAATTCCACCAGAGAAGATGTCTTTAATTAGAAATAAGTTGGATCCATTTGGAACTAGATTCTTAGAAAGTGCTAAAGGAATTGAAAGGTCCCAATTGATTGAAAGACTAATTGAAGTAGAAGAAGCTATCGTCGCCAGATATGCAGACAATTAAGAGAATGGAAGAGAATGGAAGAGAATGGAAGAGAATGTCCAACGTAGTTCTTGTTGAAACCAAAGGAAGTGTCTGTTACGTAACAATTAATAGACCAGACAAGCTAAATGCTCTGTCTTGGGAGGTCTGGCAAGAATTAGGTAAAGCCTTTGATGCGTTCGAAAAATCAGATGCAAGAGTCTGTGTGTTAAGTGGATCTGGTAAAAAGGCATTTGTAGCTGGCGCGGACATTGATGCATACCGAACAATGTCCGCAAAGGATTTTTCTGAGTTTATTGTGGAAGCTGGAAAAATTGCCAATCGGATTTATGAGATTCCTAAACCATTTATTGCGGCAATTTACGGTTACGCACTAGGAGGAGGTCTGGAACTTGCACTGCACTGCGACTTGGTTGTTGCAAACAAGAGTGCGAAACTCGGACTTCCTGAAGCTAACCTAGGACTTCTTCCTGGAGGGGGAGGAACTCAAATAGTCCCAAGGTTGATTGGTGTAGCAAAAACTAATGACATGATTATGCGAGGAAGATGGTTAAGGGGCGAAGAAGCTCTCAATTGTGGCCTGATATCCAGCGTATTTGATGATGAGAAGTATGAAGAAGAACTTGCAGAATATGTGGCAGAAGTCCTTAAACGAGCCCCGCTTGCTGTCGGAGTATTGAAAAAATTAGTCCGCGAAGGCTTGGATTTACCACTCTTCGATGCGCTAAACCTCGAGATTGAATTGACTGCACCGTTAATTGAAACAGAAGATGGGCGTGAAGGGGTTGGAGCGTTTATTGAAAAACGTCCAGCTGATTTTAAAGGACGCTAAACTTTCCAAACCATTGCAGTATCCCAAGGATACTTTGGCCGCTCTATATTTTTGTAAGGCAGGGTTTTGATGTTGTCTGAACTCATTCCTGGTGTATCCAACAGGTAAAACGCTCTGGCTAAATCACGATACCCATCACGAAAGCCAGCGTGAGTTTTAACTACGACAATTTGTGCCTTTGTTACATCAAGTCCAACAGCAGAATAGTAAGCCGGATCGGTTGTAGTGGTTGGATTGCTGGTAACCACAAGATAAATGTTAGAAATCTTGATCAAAGCAGTCAGTCCCATATTCATTTTCATTCCAAGATAACTCTTTTGCGTAAATGTAAATTCGCAATTACCAACGGAAATGATTTGGCCTTCTATCTTCAGTGGATCATAAAAAAGTCTTCCCCAGGTGGCTCCAATTTCTGAGGAAATAACTCCTTCAGCGCCAATTTCTTTTGCCACTTCGGCAAACTTAGGATCACAAATACTTATGAATACGGTTTTAGTTGGCTCTATTTCTATTGCTGCTTTTAGCACTACGGGGCTATCGCCTGGACTTCCAGCCATAGTTCCATCTGCTAGATCGCTTAACACGATTGGACCTTTTTCTTGCTTTAGCGCCATCGCGATTGCCTCACGTGGATCCATCAATGTTGTAGAAGTTAAAGACTTTCTATTGCTCCAAATATTTGTCGCGATCTCTTTTGCAGTTAGTAAAGCTTTTGCTTTTGACTTATTGGCAATGACAATCACGGACCAACCAACTTCCTTAATGTCTAGCCACGGCTGCACTGTGAAAACTGAGATATCAATAATTGGCTCAATCTCTTTTGAAAATGCGAAATCAAGAACATCTTTATAGGTTCCAGGCTCAAAATCAATGTGATTAGATGCAGGGACAACCAGCGGCAACTTAATGAATTCCATCGAAGGCGAGATTTCTTCCTTTAAAATCCCCATCAGAAGTCGAGCTGCACGAGCTCCAGTTTCCTGTAAGTCAACATGTGGGCAGGTATGAAATCCACTAATAGTTGTTGCTAGAGCTACATTAGATTCAGTTACATTTGCATGTAAATCCATTGTTACACAAATGGGCATCTCATTTCCAACCACTTCTCTTATCCGTCGAAGAATTTCAGAATCGCCATCCTGAAAATCCTCTGAAACAAGGGCGCCATGAAGAGCAATTAAAATGCCATCTAATTTTTCAATTTTTGAAAGCTCCTGCGTTAAGTAATTGGTCAAGTAATTGAACGTGTATCTATCAACAGGACCACCAGAAACTGCAAAAGTGGCAATCACTGGCACGACAATTACATCTTCTTTATCTAATATCTCAAGAAATCCTGCAATTTCAGAGTTGCTTTTGCCTAGCCCGACCCTTATTTGATCAGCTAAGTAAAGATGAAAATCCTCAAAGTCTTTCAGGGTTGTTGGCGAGGCAGAGGTATTTGTCTCTTGTTTTATCTCGGCGATTACAACGGTGTGCGGCATGACAGATTAATGAAAATCTGACCATTTCTTTAGTCGGTCTTGATAAATTTGATTGATGCCCTGGACAGCTTTTTCTGGTGTAATTTTTCCATAAACAGCTTCTGCTAGAACATCTCCGGAATCAGTTTGAATTTCGATAAATCCAGGGAACCTAGGTCGGAGATAACTATTGTCTAAGTTATCCAAAGTATTTTCGTAGAAATTATTAGTGTATGCATTTAGATCTTTATCTAGCCAGGCCGACCTATGCCCTGATTGCCCCCCTGTTGTCGCATACAAAGTTCGCTGAATTTTAGGCGAACCTATAATCTCAATCACTTTCGCTGCAATTTCAGGATTCTTGCAAGACTTAGTTATTCCTATGCCTGCACCACCCAATATTCCGCCAATAGCTCCAAATCCAGAGCTAGGAATTGGTCCAAATTCAATTAAGTTTTTCCTAAAGCCAGACATCCCATAGTTTGAGTATCCAAATAATGCCGGGCAATACATCACTTCATCCCCAGAGCTCATCGCATCAAGCAAATGAATCGGATTCCAATCAAATGCTTCCTTTGGCCCAAACTTGCTCATCTCAATAATGAAATTCAATAATTCCAAACTCTTTTCGTCCGAAAGAACATGTTTGCCATCTTGGTAGGGATTCAATTTCTGGTTTGCGGCCAAAGTCATGAAGAGGCACCAAATATTTACTGGATCTAAAGGAAGCGCCAATAATGGTTTTTTCTCATTCTTTAAGTTTTTTGCTAACTCAAGAGCCTCTCGCCAAGTGCCTGGTATCTGCACCTTGTTTTTCTCAAGTAGGTCTCTTCTTGCTGCGCTTACGTGCCCAGCAGTATCAATTTGCAGTCCGTAGATGTGGCCATTCCAAATATAGCTCTCATAAGATTTACCAACTGAGTTGGCCTTCTGTTCGTCTAGGAATTCTTTTGAGATAAATTGATCAAGTGGATAGAAGTATTCCTGTGTAGCGATTTCACCAGTCCAGGGGTGGTCAAAAACTACCATGTCATATTTCTTGGAAAGCTCGCTCATAGATTGATCGGCAAATTGCTGAAGAGTTCTAACTTCCCAATCAACATCTGCAGGGAAAAGATCTGAATGGCTGGCGTTTAGTGCCTTGAGCGAGGCATAACCTCTTTCATGACCCCACGTAGAGCCCGTTAGCTTGATTCTGGCGGAGTTATTTTCTATGGCCATACTGCGATCCTTTCAAGCGGATGATTCGCAAAGTATCGCATACAGGAAAAACCAAGTCAATCGTTTGACTCATAGCCTTTATCGATGAAAAATGAGCGAGTAGGGTTATATTTGGGCTGATTCGGGGGGCAAGTGAAGAATTCGAAAGGTGAAATCGACTTAGAATCGATGGCTGCTCTTGAGAAACTCCTATTGCAATTTCCCGGAGGCTTGAATGCAATTTCTGACTTGTCTGAGCGCAGAACGGCTCTCAATTCGATTACAAAAAAATTGACCGATCTCGAATATTCGGATGTTGAAGTGATTGATTTTACTGTCCCGTCCGGCGACGAACATCAGAGTATCCCTCTCAGGCTTTATCGCTCGAAAAGCAAGTCAGAAATGACTCCAGCGCCTTGTTTGATTTATGTGCATGGCGGCGGAATGATCATGGGGAACCTGGAAACGGGAAATTTAAATTGCTTGAACTTTGTCCGGAAATTTAAACTTACGGTTATCTCAATTGAGTATAGAAAAGCTCCCGAGTTTCCTTACCCATCAGCAATTCAAGATTGCTTAGATGCAATAACTTGGGTTATTAATTCTTCAGATTCATTAGGAATAGATTTATCGAACTTAGGCATTTACGGAAGCTCGGCCGGAGGCGGATTAGTATTGGGAACAGTCCTAAAGTTACGCGATCAGGGCAGGGATGTATTTAAATATATGATGCCGATTTACCCCATGATTGATGACTCAAACACATCTTTGTCATCACAGGAGATTATTGATATTGGGGTTTGGGATCGTAAGGCAAATGTAGAGGCTTGGGGATGGTATTTGTCGGGCAAGAGTGCGGATGAATATGCAGCACCAATAAGATCAAAGAATTTAACGAATCTCCCACAATGCTATTCAGACGTCGGTGAATTTGATTTATTTAGAGATGAAAATTCATCGTTCTTTACAAGGTTAGAGAACTCGGGAGTATCAACTGAGTTTAAAATTTTTCCAGGAGCATTCCACGGCTCGGAGAATCTTGCACCAGAAAGTGGACTTAGTAAGGAGATTTGGAAGAGTAGGTTTGAGGCAATCGAGAGATTCATTCAGGATTAACTCAATATCCTGCTTAGTAAGAACTTTAAGAACCAAAGGCCCTGTCCATTAATATTGGTATGCTCAAGTTGTTGTATTATAAAAATATATTGAACTTTGATTTTCTGGAGCAAAAATGAGCATCGATTTAAGCGGAAAAGTTGTAATCGTTACTGGCGGTGCCAAGGGCATAGGTGAAGGTTGTGTTCAAAAATTTGTGACTACCAATGCAACAGTAATTTCCCTGGATCTAGATGAATCATCTCTGAAAAGCCAAGCTTCGAAGTATTCAAATTTAGGATCAAAATTTAGCTTGCACTTAGTAGATGTTAGTAACGAGGTCCAAGTAAAAGATGCCATTTCTAAAGTTCAGGATACATACGGTCGAATTGACGGCTTAATCAATTGTGCGGGAATTCAGACATATGGAAGCGTTGTCGATACGACTGAAGACACTTGGGATAAAACTTTTAACGTGAATGTTAAATCTATGTTTTTAACAGCAAAACATGTCGCGCCAATTATGATTGCACAAAAATCAGGTTCGATTGTAAACATTTCATCGGTCCAATCACTTATGAGCCAGAAAACAGTTGTTGCCTATGCGGCATCTAAAGGTGCAATCAATTCATTGACTAGAGCTTCAGCAATTGACCTTGCAATCGACAATGTGAGAGTAAATGCGATTCTTCCAGGCTCTGTTGACACCCCAATGTTGCGCACATCTGCTGATATGCATCGTGGCGAAAAAAGTGTTGAAGAAGTTCTATCTGATTGGGGTGCCGGCCATCCACTCGGAAGAATTGCAAAGAGTTCAGAGATAGGCGATTTAGCAGTTTTCTTAGTTTCGAGTGAATCTGCCTTTATTACTGGGCAATCAATTGCTATAGATGGCGGATTAAGTATCCAAGTTCCGGTAATTCTTCCTGGAAAATAAGTAAATTAAGCAAAA
>Ga0164294_10002321_pt1 | contig 17220 bp, 13 predicted proteins | sample GEODES005metaG_FD_111479 | JGI IMG/M metagenome (GOLD analysis project Ga0164294, IMG submission 111479) | Oligotrophic lake water microbial communities from Sparkling Lake, Wisconsin, USA - GEODES005 metaG | ecosystem: Environmental > Aquatic > Freshwater > Lake | place: USA: Sparkling Lake...
TCGGGCGTTGCGCGCCCACGCGCCCACGCGTAACGCCCGGGAACAAGGGCACCTTGAGGCGATTGAGATCTGGTTGAAGGGCGACTGGCTGGGCGCGGCTCGCACGCTTGCCGGGCTCAGTGCGACCTACCCCGACGATACGCTTGCGCTGTTCGTGGGCCATCAGCTGGATTTCTTCACCGGCGCAGCGCGCGCCTTGTGCGAGCGGGTGGGCGGTGCGCTTTTAGTTCGGGACGCAACGCATCCGCATCACAGTTTTCTCACCGGCATGCACGCGTTCGGGCTGGAAGAGTCAGGGCAATACCGCGAGGCCGAAGCCTTGGGGCGCGCGGCGATCGAACGCCATCCAGAGGACGTTTGGGCGCTGCACGCGGTGGCTCATGTGTGTGAAATGACCGGACAGACAGACGCCGGGCTTGCGCTGTATGCGCAAGGCGGCGAGGCCTGGTTGGAGAACAATTTCCTTAGCGTGCATAACGCCTGGCATCGCGCGCTGTTCCTGTTGGAGCGCGAAGACTATGCCGGCGTGCTGGCGGGCTATGACCGTTACCTGAATCACGCGGAGTCGCCCGGCATCGCGTTGGAATTGCTGGATGCGAGCGCGCTGCTGTGGCGCTTGCGGCTCGATGGCATCGATCCCGGGGAACGCTGGGCGCCGCTGGCCGAGGCCTGGGCCCGCAAAGATCCGCGCCCCTGGTATGCGTTCAACGACGTGCACGCCGTGATGGCCTTCATTGGCGCCGGGCGTCTGGCGGATGCGCGCTCGGTGGTGGCGCGGCTTGAGGCTTATGCCGCCACGCCGACTGCCGACGAGACCAACGCAATGATGACGGCGCGCGTGGGACTGCCGGTAGCGCGAGGCTTGTTGGCGCACGGCGAGCAGCGCTATGCCGATGTCGTCGCTGCCCTGTGGCCGGTGCGCGAGAGTCTGGCGCTGTTTGGCGGCAGCCACGCCCAACGCGATGCGATCCAGCGGACCTTGCTCGATGCCCTGCAGCGCGCAGGCCAGCACGAGGCGGCGCGTGATCTGCTCAATCAGCGGCTGGCAGATCGCCCCGACAGCCGCTGGGCGCACGCGCGGGTTTCCCAATTGGGCGGGGGGCGCTGAAGGCATCGCCCTGATCTGCGCAGACGGCAAGGCATGGCGAACGCGCGTCCCCGTCGAGCTGAACCCTTCGTTTTAAGACTCGGCGCTAACACCGTGCCGAATGCCCCGTTGCGCTGAAGGCGGCCAAGGCATCGCCCTCACAGGCCGGGGAATGTTAACGTCAGCGACGCGGGCGTCAGCCACGACGCAGGATGTCTCAACAACAACAATGCTGGTTCAAGGGGAGAGTGAACGATGCGAGTAATACAAGCCTTGCTGCTGGCCGGCAGCCTGTTTTCGAGCGCGATGAGCGCTGCCGCTGTGAGTGTCGACGGTCAGGCGATTGCCGACGAAAAAGCGGGCGCCAACTGGCTGTCCTACGGTCGCACCTACAGCGAGCAGCGCTTTAGTCCCCTGAAGGAAATCAACGACGGGAACGTCGGCAATCTGGGCGTGGCCTGGTATCTGGACCTGCCGGGTCAGAAGTCTTTGCTGGCGACTCCGCTGGTGGTCGACGGCATCATGTACTTCAGCGGCGGCTACAGCGTGGTGTTCGCCATCGACACCCGCACCGGCAAAGAACTCTGGAAATACGATCCCAAAACGATCGACGCCGCCGGCGATCGCCTGCGCGTGATGTGGGACTCGAATCGCGGTGTGGCCTACTGGAAAGGCCGGATATTCGTGGCAACCGCCGACGGCCGCCTGATTGCGGTGGATGCGAAGACCGGCAAGGAAGCCTGGAGCACCGTGACGGTCGACCCCAAACTGCCGTATTTCATCAACGGCGCGCCTCGCGTGTTTCGCGACAAGGTCATTATTGGGAACGGCGGCACCGAATGGGGCCCGCTGCGCGGCTATGTCACCGCCTACGACACCGAGACCGGCAAGCAGGTGTGGCGCTTCTACACCGTGCCCGGCAATCCGGCCAACGGCTTTGAAGACGACACGCAAGCGATGGCAGCCAAGACCTGGAAGGGCGAATGGTGGAAGCACGGCGGCGGCGGCACGGTCTGGAACGGCCTGACCTACGACCCCGAATTCAATCGCATCTATCTCGGCACCGGTAATGGCTCGCCCTGGAACCAGCGGCTCCGTAGTCCCGGTGGCGGCGACAATCTCTTTCTGTGCTCGGTAGTCGCGCTCGACGCCGATACCGGCAAATACGTGTGGCACTACCAGACCGTGCCCGGCGAGACCTGGGACTACAACTCCAATATGGACATGGTGCTGGCCGATCTCACGGTCGACGGCAAGCCGGTGAAAGCGCTGATGCACGCGCCCAAGAACGGCTTCTTCTATGTCATCAATCGCGCTACCGGCAAGCTGATTTCGGCCGAGAAATTGGCGCGCGTTACCTGGGCGGATCGCATCGATATCAAAACCGGGCGGCCGGTAGAAGCCAAGAACGCGCGCTACGAAGACGGCGAGGAGCTGGTGTATCCCAGCGCGTTTGGCGTTCACAACTGGCACGCGATGTCCTTCAACCCGGACACGGGTCTGGCCTACATTCCCATCATCGATGTGCCGGGCATGTTTAGTGACAAGGGCCTCAACTACAAACTCTGGGATTCGCCGAGCTTCCAGTTTGATCCGGGCGTGGATCTATTGCGCGACGACATGCCGCTCAAAATTGACGCCGCCTCACTGGTCGCCTGGGATCCGGTCAAACAGAAAAAAGTCTGGGAACAGAAACTGCCCGGCGTGTGGAATCCGGGCACGCTGACCACCGGCGGCAATCTGGTGTTTGAAGGCCGCACCGACGGCAAGCTGCTGGCCTATCGCGCCACCGATGGCATTCCGCTGTGGAGCACAGATGTGGGCGTGGGCGTGTCTGCACCGCCGATTAGCTATGAGGTAGACGGCAAGCAATACGTGGCCTTGTTGACCGGTTGGGGTGGGGCTGGGGTGTCGATGGCGGGAGCGATCACCGCGCAGCACGGCTGGGCGTATGGCATGCATCCGCGCCGGCTGATTGTTTACGCCCTCGACGGCGCAGCGAAACTGCCCAAGGCACCGCTGCCGCACGTGGCGCAGCCGCTGATGCAAGACGACTTCAAGGTCGATGACCTGCTGGCCGAAACGGGCAGCCACGTCTTCGTCAAGAACTGCGTGACCTGTCACGGCGGCGGCGCGGTGTCGGGTGGCTATGCGCCGGATCTGCGCGCCTCGCAGGCCACGGTGTACGACGAAGCCTTCAAGGAAATTGTGGTGACCGGCAGTCGCGTGCAGCAGGGCATGCCGAAATTCCATGAATTGAGCGATGCCGACCTGAAAGCGCTCCAGCACTTCATTCGACGCCAAGCCCGCAAGGCCACGGCGGCGGCGCAGCTGGGCAAATAGGGCACTGCGTAACGCCATGACAGAGCCGCTGCTCGTCGGCGTGATTGCCGATACCCACGGCCTGTTGCGGCCCGAGGCGGTGGCGGCGCTGGCCGGTGTGGATCATCTGATTCACGCCGGTGACGTCGGTCACCCCGAAGTGCTCGATCTGCTACGTCAGATTGCGCCGTTAACGGTAGTGCGCGGGAACAACGACCGGGGTGAGTGGGGCAAGGCGCTGCCCGCAGTAGAGTTCGTGGAACTGGCCGGGCGCTACGTGTATGTGATTCACGATATCGCGGACATCGACCTCGACCCGGCGGCGGCCGAGGTCTCGGTGGTGATTGCTGGTCACGCCCACAAACCCTTAAACGAGACTCGCGACGGCGTGCTGTATCTCAATCCCGGCAGCGCCGGCCCGCGTCGTTTCAGACTGCCGGTGACGCTGGCGCGGCTGACGCTCGGCGCCAGCGTACAAGCCGAAATTGTGTCCCTGCTGCCGGACCAACCCGCTACAGATTGAGGCCGGCGATCGGCAGCCCGTAGACCTGCCGCTCAGGGCAAGGGTGTCCAGCGAGCAAATGTGGCGGCCTGCCCGCAGAACGCACCATCGGCATCAATCACGTTCCAGATCACGGTGTCTTCGATGCGAAAGCGACGACCGCTCTGCGCAATCCGTACCCCGCTGTAGCCTGCCACGAAACCGCGCGTTGCCACCTCGTTCATGACTTTGGCGCGCGCATCCTGATTAAGCGGCTCGGCGGATTCACGCGAAGGCGTGGCGATGAACTGGGCCCAGGTCATCTCGAACAGCGCAAGCCCGGCGGCGTTGCCGTAGTTGAAGAGAGGGTCCTCTTCCAGACCATGTGACACCAGCACCTGCGGCATGCGCCACAAGTGCTCGGCAAGTTCGAATGTAGTGACGGGCGTACAGAGCGGGCGCCCGACCACGCGGGCAAAGCTTTCAAACAGCAGTTGGGCGTGGCGATCGCAGGCCGGGGGGCGCGGGTTCACAATGCCCCGCCAATCGCGCGCAGTCTCGCCTGCAGGGAAAATTCTTGCAGGCTGCTCAGCGGAAGGTTGGAAAAAATCTCGATGCGCCGCTTGAGGAGGCGCGCGACCCGCATGAACTCCGCCTTGCGCAGCGTATTGGGCCCTTCAAATGCCGCCGGGTCTTCCACGCCCCAATGGGCGGTCAGGGGCGAACCCGGCAACACCGGGCAATCTTCGGCGGCTGCTTTATCGCAGACGGTAAACGCGAAATCGAAATCGAGTCCGCCAGACTTGGCGAACTCATGCCAGGACTTGCTGAACAGGCCGCCGGTTGGCACTCCCAGCGCGAGCAGGGTATCGAGCGCGTCGGGATGCACGACGCCGGTGGGCTGGCTACCGGCGGAGAATGCCACCAGATGACCGGTTCTGCGTTTGATCAGTTGCGCCTGATGATTAAGCAGGGCTTCGGCCATGATGGATCTGGCCGAGTTGCCAGTGCAGAGAAAAAGCACTCTGAAATGTTGCTTGCCGTTCAAACGCTGGTCGCCCGTACTTGCGGTGGTAGCCCGAGCCACCAATTTACCCGAGCGAGGGCTTGAAGGCCCAACCCATTTGCTGGCGCCTTCAAGCCGTTCGTCCGTCGTTAGCCCGCCAACAAGCCGACCTGACGCAGCACCGTGGCCTGATCCCAGTAAATCCGCTCGCGGCTGAGCTTGTCGCCCTCGAATTGCACGACGACCACAAGATCAATCTCCACCCGCTTGTGAGTTGCCGGCACACCGGGCAGAAACCACGGCATTTCGCGGTCGTGGGTGAACACGATGTGGAGTTCGTCTACCAGCTGGCCGGTGCCAACGACGCGATTGGTGGGCGTCATCTGTAAATCCGCCGGCCAGGAAGGAATGAAATCTTCGGCATAGAAGCGCCGCAGTTCGGCCTTGCCGCGGCCGCCGGTGTTTACCGGCATGTGGTTGACGTAGGCGTCTTCGACCATCGTTTCCAGCGTGGCTTCCACGTCCTTGGTCTGGAATTCGCCTTCGACGTGCTTGCCCCACAGGGCTTCAAGTTCGGCGGGGGACAGGGCTGAGGTCATGGCAGGGTTCTCCTGGTTAAAGATTGACGGAGCGTGTGCGGCGGGCCCGGCGCCTGCCAGTCCCGCCGCAGGGTCGACTGTGATTACTCTGGCAGCAGGGTGCCCGAACCACCCATTTCCGCCGGCACGTCTTGCTGCTTCGGCACGCCGTCTTTGATGCGCAGGCAGGTTTCACCGTAGAAGACGTGGACGCCGGGCTCAAACTTCACCGTGGGAAGAATGGCTGCATAGACGTCGACCAGACCCATTGTCGGGTGGTCGGTCATGAGGTGGCCGCCACACTTGGTGCACCACTTGCGGGAACTGCCCGGGGTCTTGTTAAAGGTGCCAATGAGGTCGGCGCCCTGCGTCACTTTGACCCCATCCGGCGCCCACAGCGAAAAGGCGTTGACCGGGCCCGCAGACCAGTGGCGGCAGGACTCGCAGTGGCAGTAGCCCTGCGCGACCGGCGCGCCACTGACTTCAAGTTTCACCGCGCCGCAGAAACATTCGCCGTGATGCACATCGCTCATGTTGGTCTCCCCTGTTTTATAGGAATTGAGGGTCGATGGTAGCCCGCGGCCACGGCGGCGGCCAATGAAACTTGCCCGCTATAGTCGCTAATCCTCTCGCGGTTACACTGGGCTCACTACAGCACCAACAAGTAAGGGGAGAGACATGCGTCTGGCGAATAAAATTGCGCTCATTACCGGCGGCACCGGCGGGATTGGGCTCGCGACCGCGAAGCTGTTCGTCGCCGAAGGCGCGAAGGTCATGCTGGTAGATATGCAGCAGGCGGCGCTGGACGCCGCGGTGGCGGCGCTCGGCAGCGACAACGCGGCCGGCATGAAGGCCGACGTGACCGACCCTGAAGCGACGGCCGCTTACGTGGCGGCCACGGTGGCGCGCTTTGGCGGCATCGATGTGTTCTTCGCCAATGCCGGCATTGAAGGGGAAGTCGCCACGATCCCCGAGTACAGCCTCGAGATGTACGACCGCGTGATGGCCGTTAACGTGCGCGGCGTGTGGCTTGGGCTGCGCGCGGTGATTCCGGAGATGACCAAATGCGGCGGCGGCAGCATCGTCATTACGTCTTCTCTCGCGGGCCTGCGCGGCACGCCCAAGCTCTCGGCCTATACGGCGTCCAAGCATGCCGTGGTGGGCTTGATGAAAGCGGCGGCGCTTGAATGCGCCCAGCTGAAGATCCGGGTGAACACCATCAATCCGGCGCCAATTGCCACTCGCATGATCGAGTCCCTCGAGAACCAGTGGTCGCCAGGGAATGCCGAGCGCATGAAGTCGCGCATGGAACACGCAGTCCCGCTGCGTCGCTACGGCCAGCCGGAAGAAGTCGCCAATCTGGTGTTGTTCCTCGCCAGCGAGGAAAGCAGTTACATCACCGGCAACAGCTACCCGGTTGATGGCGGCATGTGCGCCGCTTGAAGCCGGAGAGGCGGGCGAGATGACACGCGACCTGTTCTGCGAGCAGCAGATCCTCAAGCCGTAGACCGCAGACAGCGAGCATCGCCCGTTGCACGAATCGCAGGCCCGTATCTCACTCGCCGAATAAAAAAATGCCCCGCCGAGGCGGGGCATCACCAGCAGCCCCTGTGCGGGGAGCCCGCACAGGGGATACAGGGTGGGTCGATTAGCCCGCCAGGCTATGCCCCAGCCAGCACACCAGCACACCGCCGGCGACAGCCACCCAGGGCAGCACACCAGCTTTGAGGGTGACGTTTTCCTCGCCTGGCCCCGTGTGCATGTCTTCGGTCATGGACGCCGGGAACTGGCCTTTGTCCTGAATGTAATGCCGGAAGTAGAACACCGGCACGATCAGCGACGCCAGCACCAGACCCGAGAACAGCGTGCCTGCGCCCCAGATGTCCGCGCCCATGCCCATGATGAACATGTTCACAAAAGCCAGCACGCCGCCCAGACCCAGCAGCCAGGTCGGCGCCTTCCACGGGCGCACCCAGTTGGCCCGGTCCATGCGATGGATCCAGCCTGCGTTGAGGTTGAGGAAGTTGAAAATGATGTAGCCGACGTTGGACACCGCCAGCACAAACACGTAGTCCGACATCATCAACAGCAGCAGGTTGAAGACCAAATCCGTCCACATGGCATTGGTCGGTGCGCCGTGCTCGTTGACCTTGGACAGGTAACGCGGGAACCAGCCGTCGATCGAGGCCTGATAGAGCGTGCGCGAGGACCCCGCCATTGCCGTCATGATGGCCAGAAGGAGCGCGAGCACCATCATGACGACCACGATTTTTTCGACCAGCGCGCCGCCGCCCAGGAACTTGGACATGGCAGTCGCCACCCCCATGCCGCTGTAGATATCTGGCGCCAGCATGCCCTGCAGCCCCAACTCAGCCTGAAACGCCAGCGGGATTAACACGAAGGCCGCGATGGAGAGCAGGCCGGAGTAGAGGATGGCCTTGAAGGTGTCGACCTGCGGATTCTCGAACTCGCGCGTGTAGCAGACCGCGGTTTCAAACGCGTAGGTTGACCACGCGGCGATGAACAAGCCACCGGCCATCAAGGTCCAGCCCGCCGTGTTCCACGCGCCATCAATCGCATTACCGGCCTCGTCCTTGCCGCCCAGCGGCAGCATCGGCGAGAAGTGGGCCGCCGGCAGGTCACCCGTCAGCAGCGGCACGATGCCGACCAGCATGAGCGGAATGAGCGCCGCCACACCGAGAATCATCGTCGCTTTTGCCGAACGCATGATGCCGCCGTGCTGGATGGCGAAGGTTGCCAGCATGGCGACCGCGCCCACGATGAAGGTGGCGTTGATGCGCAGCGTCAGACCCGCTTTCAGCCCGCCGAGGTCTGCCAGCGTGATTTGCCAGGTATTGACGGCGGCCTGCGGGTCGGGGAAGAGCAGGCTAAGGATGTAGCCCGCCGTGAGGCCGGAGCCAATCGCCAGCACCGGCGACCATGCGAACCAGTTACACCACACCGAAACCGGTGCGAAGAACTTGCTGTAGCGCACCCAGGCAATCGCCCCGTACACCGAGGCGCCGCCGGACTTGCTGGGGAAAAGACCGGCAATTTCGGCGTAGGTAAAGGCCTGAATAAATCCGAAGGCGATCGACACGGTCCAGACCATCCAGGCCGGCTTGCCGACGGTTGCCGCAATCGCGCCGATTGAAAACAGCACCAGCGCCGGCACGCCGCTGGCGACCCAGAAGGCCCCTTTCCAGTCAATTTTTCTCTGCAAGGTATTGGCCGAGGTCGTTGCTCCCGCAACGGCAGCCGCAGTGGTATTCATTCCCGGTTTCTCCTCATTCTGGTTTTGATTTGGTCTTCGCCGCTAGGCGAACACAGCCTTTTTGCAAAGTTCGGGCCGCAAGTGAGTTGCCGCCCTAATCGCAATCTTTCCGCTGTTTATTTGCGGAGTATCAAATCAGGCGCGGCCTACCGGGCGGGCTGCGCGCACCACGAGTTGGCGTTATCGAACGGTCACGCACCAGTCTCGTGGCAATGGGAATGGGAATGGGGTGTGCGGCGCAGTCTCCTCAGGCGCGGACCCGGGTCTTGTCGGGATCGTAATGGGGAAAGCGCACCACCTCCGCCGACAGTCGCTTTTGTTGCCCATCGAGTTTGCCGATCTCAAGCATCGTGCCGATGGCCGAATGCGCCACGTCCACGCGGGCCAAGGCAATTTGCTGTTTGAGAACAGGCGAGTGGGTGGCGCTCGTCACCAGCCCAATCTGCGCCCGCCCCACGTGCACGCAGTCCCCATGGCTCACGCATTCATTGCTATGAATCAGCAAGCCCACGAGTTTGCGCTGCGGATGTGCGCGGCGTTGGGCCAAGGCTGCCGAACCCACAAAAGCCTCTTCCTTGCTCACCGGGCAGGTGAAGCCGATGCCGGCTTCAAACGGATCGGTCTGGTCGCAGAAGTCATAGCCGGCGAATACCAAGCCGGCTTCGATGCGGAGCATGTCCAGCGCGGACAGCCCCAGCGGCATGATGCCGTGCGGGGCGCCGGCCGCCATGATGGCGTCCCACACGGTGGGCGCCTGCGCGGGGTGACACCAGACTTCAAAACCCAGTTCGCCGGTATAGCCGGTGCGTGAGACGAGCACCGGGCTACCCGCGAGTTTGCCAATGGTGAAGCGGAACCAGCCCAGCTCGGCAAGGCTGGGTTGATGGGGTGGGGTCACAACGAGGCCCTGCAGAATCTCGCGCGAGCGCGGGCCTTGCACCGCCAGATTATGGAGTTGGTCGGTCGACGACTTCACCCGCACATCAAGCTGGTTGGTCTGCGCCAGTTCGCGCAGCCATATGCCCACGTAATCGTCGCCGGACACCAGGCGGAACGTGCCCGTGCCCAAACGGAACAAGGTGCAGTCGTCGAGCATGCCGCCGTGCGGGTAGCACATGGCGGAATACACCACCTGGCCGACTGCCAGCTTGCGCACGTCGCGCGTGATGGCGAGTTGGGCGAGGAGCTCCGCGTCCGGCCCAAGGAGTTCGAATTTCCGCAAGGGCGAGAGATCCATCACCACCGCGCGCTCGCGGCAGGCCCAGTATTCGGCGATCGGTCCTTCGTTGGTAAAGCAGGTGGGCAGCCAGAAGCCGCGATATTCCACGAGATTGCGGGTCAGTGCCGAGATGCGCGGATGAAAGCCGGTTTCACGCGTGAGTTGGGGCGGTGCGTCGGGCGTCATGCGATGAGCGATTCCTTTGGAAAAGGGATGTTCGGCGGCGTAAACCCGCACGTGAATGTCGGTTGGCACCCAGGCATTGGCAGGGTCGATGTCGTCGGTGCAGGACGACGACGCGCATACCAGATCGGTAAGCGCGCGCAACAGCACGTAGTCGCCGGGCCGTGACCAGGGCTCATCCATGCCGATGCTGCCGTCGACATTCACCTGCGTGTTGTAGAAGAAGTTAATCGCCGGCCAGCCGGCGCGCGGGGCAATGCCATGTTCGGTCAGCGCGTTATTGAAGTTCTCGGTGCAGTTGGCGTGTCCCGGGAAGCCGGCATCGTCGTAGTACTTCGCCGCACAGGCCAGCAGAAAAGTGTCGTGACGACCGACGGTATCGCGGACCACTTCGACCAGCGGGCGCAGCCGATCGTCAAAGTACTTGGCGTGGAGGCCGGGGGCGGCAAAGGCGCTGCCGAGAATGGTGCGCGTGGCGGTGGCGTCGATTCCGTGTTCGATGCCCGCTGCGAGTGCTGCGGCATCGAAGGCGACGAAGTCGGAGCACTGCCGTCCGTCGACGTCAATAATCTGAATGTATTCGCCGGCCTTCACGCGGTAAGCCTGTGCGGTGGCGGCAGTCACCCGAATATCTTGCAGCGGGGGAGCTAGCGGCGGCGGGGCCAGCCCGGTATTGCCGCCCGCGTGGTCGATTTCGATCCACAGTGGAGTGGGGGCGTCTTGCGTGTCCGGCGTCATCGGGGTGCCGGGGGCGCTGATGACTAACAGCATCGGGGCCTTCAGCACGCCGCGCCAGCTGCGGCCCGCAGCGCCCGCGCTGGAAATGACTTCCGCGCACGCGAGCGGGGCATCTGCCTCAATGCCGCTGGCGGCGAGCCCGGCCAGCGCTTCGCGCGCGGCTTCTCCATACGTCTGCAACAGCTCGGCCTGCGTTGTAATGCCGCTTGTCGCCAAATCCAGCGCGGCGAGCGAAGGCGCCCACATCAAACAGGACTGATCGCCCTCCACATCGGTGATGCTGAGCCGATCGCCCGCCGCCAGCGACAGCAGCATCGCCTGCCCGCCGGGCAGACAAATCTGCCGGCGGAGCAGGGCGCGGGGCGTGCGCGGTGGCAGCGTGAACTGTGGCGCCGGCGGTCGCCCGGTGGCGTTCACCGCGCTCACTGGCTTCGACCCGCCGGCGCCACCAACATCTCAGGACTGGGCGGTGGTGTTGAGGAAGGTCTCCAGCGAGTCATCCAGCGCTTCAATCCACTTCGTGTGGTGAGTGGGTGACATCGTGCCGGTAATGACCGACGGGTAAGCGCGGTCGCGATAGGTGAGGATCCCTTCAACCTTGTGGTGCTCCCATTCCTTGAACAACTCGGCTACCCGATCGACGTCGAGCGGCGGGTAGTCGGTCACGGCGAGCAAATCGCGGGTGTACTCGGTTTGGTAGTCGATCGCCTCGAAGGGGTCGGCTACGGCTTCTTCTTTAGCCCGCCACTGCAAAAGGTCCGCCTCGCGCGCGGCAAAATCTGGCAGCGCAATGCGGCCAAGGATGACGTCACGGGCGTACCAGGCCTGCGCGTCAAACATGTTGAAGGTGTAGTACTGATCCTGCGCCCCGATGTACATGAACTGCGGGCAGTGCTGCCAGACAATGCCCTTGTACAGGCCGAGCGGGAACAGGCGGTTGTTGCTCTTCAGGCGGAGTTCGTCGGGCAGGTAGGGGTAGTGATGCAGGAAGCCGGTGCAAAGCACGATGGCGTCCACGTCTTTGGTGCTGCCGTCTGCGAAGTGCGCGGTTTTGCCGACGAGCTTGGTGAGCAGTGGGCGCTCGGTGAAGTTCTCAGGCCAGTTAAAACCCATTGGGCGCGTGCGGTAAGAAAAGGTGATCGACTTCGCGCCGTACTTGTAGCACTGAATGCCAATGTCTTCGGCCGAGTAACTCGCGCCCACGATCAGAAGTTCCTTGCCGGCGAATTCCACCGCATCACGAAAATCATGCGAATGCATGATGCGGCCCGGGAACTTGTTCATGCCTTCGAACGCGGGGATATTGGGGGTGGAGAAATGCCCGGTCGCGTTGATGACGTAATCAAACTCCTGCGTCGCCAGCGTGTCGTTCACCAGGTCTTTGGTGGTGATGCTGAACTTACCGGTCGCTTTGGAGAACGCCACGGCCTGAACGCTGGTGTTGAACCGCATGTACTTGCGCACACCCGAGCGTTCCACGCGCCCGGCGATGTAATCATGCAGTACCGCACGCGGCGGGTAGGAAGGAATGGCGCGGCCGAAGTGTTCTTCAAACGTGTAGTCCACAAACTCCAGACATTCTTTGGGGCCGTTGGACCACAGATAGCGGTACATGCTGCCATGCACCGGTTCGCCGAATTCGTCGGTGCCGGTGCGCCAGGTGTAGTTCCACAAACCGCCCCAGTTGCTCTGGCGTTCGAAGCAGACGAGGTCGGGAATTTCGGCGCCCTTCAAGCGGGCAGATTCGAAAGCGCGAAGGGCAGCGAGGCCGCTGGGGCCCGCACCGATAATGGCGACACTGGTCATGAGATTGAGCATCCTCTGGGCTGGAGCGATGGTCCAAAAGCTAGCGCAGAGCCCTTGCTTCTGTAAACAGGGCTTTTAATATGCCGCAACTTTCTTTACTTTCATGAAACATGGCAATCGCAAAAAAACAGTGGTCAACAAAGTCTGCCAAGGACGTCAGCAAAGTCCTGAAACAGGAAGGTATTGAGGTAGTACACGCCGGCCTGTTCGACACGGAAGGTGTGTTTCGCGAGAAGCGCCTGCCGGTGGCACAGGCGCTTCACTACTTGGAGCACGGCTGGTCGTTCATCGACGCCTTACCCTGGTGGGGACCGAACGACGCGGTGCGCGCAGACCGCCCCTACAACAGCGAAGCCTGCCAGTTCGATCCCGCCAGTCTCCGTCCTTATCCCTACGAGCCCAACGCGGCGCTGATCGTTGCGGAGTACACCGGCCCGCACGCCGATTTGGCGCCCCGCGAACTGCTGGCCCGCCAACTGGCCAAGGCCAAAAAAATGGGCTTCTCGGCGCTCGGTGCCGCCGAATTCGAATTCATCATCCTGGCCGAGACGCCGGACTCGCTGACGCAAAAGAATTACGACAGCATCAACACCTACGCGCAGGAAAATCGCTGCTGGTCGGGGCTCTATCCCGCATCGGGTGCCAGCTTTCTCCGGGAGTACGACCAAAGCCTCAAGGCGGCGGATATTCCGCTCCATCACATGTGCGCCGAACTGGGGCCGGGCTGTATCGAAGCCTCACTTCCCATTCGCGATCTGGCGACCGCCGCCGACGACAGCGCACTGTTCAAGATGTTCACCAAGGCGTTCTGCATCCAGCATCAGTTAACGGCCTCTTTTATGGCGCAGCTGTCGGATAACCATCCGGGCCTCGGCGGACACCCCATCATTTCTCTCCAGTCACTGAAGACCGGTTTGCCGGTCTTCCACGACGCGAGTCACCCCACGGGTTTGTCGGAAACCTGCCGCCAGTTCATCGCCGGCGTGCTGCAGTTGCTGCCCGACTTGATGCCGATGTTCGCCGGCACCGTCAATTCATACCGGCGCTATGTGCCGGGCAACTGGGCGCCGCGTACCGCGACCTGGGGCATCGGCAACTACACCTGTGGGCTGCGCATTGTGGCCGGCGCGCCGGAAGACACCCGCGTCGAGTTCCGTTTGCCCGGCGCCGACACCAACCCGCATCTTGCTTTCGCCATGCTGCTCGGCGCCGGACTCTACGGCATTGAGCACAAGCTGGAGCCGCCGCCGATGACCACCGACATCGGTCGCGAGTTTGTCCACGAATCGATTGGCCCGCTGCCGCGCACGCTGCTGGAAGCGGCCGAGAAAATGCGCGGCAGCGCGCTCGCCAAAGCCATGTTCGGGGAGCGCTTCGTCGCTCACTTCACCGAGAGCTGCATTCAGGAAGACCATCTGATGCGCCGGCACATCTCCGCGTTTGAGCGGCGCCGCTACCTCCATCACGTTTGATTCGTTAACCAACGCCTCCGGGCACTGCTGAGGAGAAGTTCATGACCCCATTGGAAGCCTACGTCAAAGACCCCGCCCGCGTTGATGGCGTGAAAAAAGTACGCTCGATGATCAACGCGCTGGGCATTGAATACATCTACTACCAGTTTGTGTCCGTTACCGGCCGCATCGTGGGCAAAGGGGCGCCGGCCGATCATTGGGAACGCATTTCGACCAAAGGCTTCCAGCTGGTGTATGGCTCCACTGCCAATCTCTTTATCAGCCGTAAAGGTCGCTATCTGGGCTACGGGCCGGAAGCGAGCGAACTGGTGGGCATCGCCGATCCGGAAACCTTCTGCCAGCTGCCCTGGGAACCGAAAGTCGCGCGGGTGTTCTGCACTCTGTTCCGTAACCGCGAAGAACCGGTCGATCCGGGCGGGTTCCTGAGCTCCGACTGCCGCGGCAACCTCAAGCGTCAGCATGCCGATTTTGAGAAGAAGCACGGCCTGCGGCTGCGTCTGGGCACCGAGCCTGAAATGATGTGGCTAAAGAAGGGCGCCGACGGCAAGCCGGACGGCGGCGTGACGCGGCCGTTCTGTTACCACATCGACCAGTTCGAAGAGCTCCGTCCGATTACCCTCAGGGTCACCGAGTACTGCCGCAAGATGGGCATCGACTGCATTCAGGGGGACCATGAAGACGCCCCGGGTCAGCTCGAACTCAACTGGACCTACGACGACGTTGAGCGCACCTCCGACCGCCTCACCACCTATCGCCAGATTTGCGCGCAGGTGGCGCGTGAGTTCAACGTCATCGCCTGCTTCATGACCAAGCCGTTCATGCGCGTGTCGGCCAACGGTTGCCACCATAACTTCTCTCTGTGGAAAGGCGGCAAGGATGCGGTGCTGAAGCTGGGTGGCGACGGTAAGACTGCCATGCCGGACGTCTTCAAATACGTCGGTGGCGGCGACAACAAGTTTGATCCGGAAGGCGACGACCAGCGCATGCCGGGCAAGATCGGCGTGTGGGCCGCGGGCGGCATCATCAAACATCTGCCGGCGCTGACCGCCATCGGCGCCTCGACCGTCAACTCCTATCGCCGCCTGATGGATCAGGGTTACTGGGCGCCGGTGTACAACAACTGGGGTTACCAGAACCGCACCTGCGCGCTCCGCGTCTCGGCCCCGGGCCGTTTCGAATACCGCGCGGTCGATTCGATGGTCAATCCTTACCTGCTCAACTCCGCACTGCTCGCGGTGATGGACGAAGGCATCAGCAAGCAGATGGATCCGGGCCCGCTGGAACAGCGCAACATCTACGAACTCGAACTGGCCGGCAAGAAGGTCACCAAGCTGCCTAACAACCTCGGTTCGGCGCTGGACGCATTGGAAGCCGACCCGCTTGTGCGCTCGTCCATGCCGGGCGAGATGTGGGATGTATTCATCGACTACAAGCGCGACGAGTGGGACAAGTTCCTGGCCACCGTCACCGCCTGGGACCACGAAACCTATATGGACTGCCTGCCATAAGCAGCGCGTTAAGGAGCAGAGGCCATGAAAGACTTCAGCGTCACCGATCAGCAGGTCGCCGACTTCAAGCGCGACGGCTTCATCACCGTCGACCGCATCATCAGCGATGAAGAAGTGGCCCTGCTCCGCGACCGTTACGACGAGCTTTTCAAAGGCAAATTTGAAACCGGTCTGGTGCCGGACGAAGTGAACTGGCAGGAAGGGCGCGATGCGCCCGACCGCACGCGCCAGATTTGCAACGGCTGGAAATCAGACCGCTACGTCGCCAGCGTGATCCTGCAGGAATCGATTGGGCGGGCCTGCGCCAAACTCGGGAACTGGCCGGGCACGCGCATCAGCCAGGACAACATTCTGTGGAAGCCGCCGGGCGGAAAACCTCTGGGCTTCCATCAGGATTCTGCCTACGAGCAGTGGACCACGCTCCCGGACTGGGTGAGTTGCTGGATTGCGCTGGACGACACCACCGCCGAAGGCGGCACGGTGGAATATGTGCGCGGCTCCCACCTGTGGGGACGCTCAGGGATGATTGAGCAGTTCCACGCGCCGGACGATCCCACCAAAGACATGATGAAGGCCGCCGCGGTGGCCGGCATCGAAAAGCCTGAACGCGTGCCGATTGTGGTGAAAGCGGGCGGCGGCGCTTTCCACGGCGGCTGGACCTGGCATGGGTCAGACATCAATCGCAAAAACGTGCCCCGGCGTGCGATCGTGGCGCACTGCATGTCGTCTGAAACCCGCTTCCATCCCAACTACGTGGGCTACATCTACAGCCGCTACAAGCGCTTCGGCGACGACAGCATGGATGAATCCTTCTTCCCCATCCTGTGGCGCGACGACGGCTATCGTTCGATCTTTATCGAGCCCTACGTCGAGCGTCGCATTACCTGGGGTGAAGCCTTACCCGCGTGAGTCCTGTCCTTGGCCTGTTGGCCTGCGATGAAATCTGGGAGCCGCTGCGCTCGCGCCACGGCGACTATCCGGAAATGTACAGCGCGCTGCTGGCAGAGGCGGGCGCGCGCTTCGAGTTGAAACGCTATGCGGTCGCCGAAGGGGAATTTCCCACCACGGCCACCGAATGCGATGCCTGGTTGATTTCCGGTTCCCGCGCAAGCGTCTATGAGTCTTTGTTCTGGATGGCGTCGGCGCTGCAACTGGTGCGCGACATCCACGCCGCCGGTGTGCCGCAGGTTGGGGTGTGTTTCGGACATCAGTTAATTGCCGAGGCGCTGGGTGGCAAGGTCGAGCGCGCCACCGTCGGCTGGGCCCACGGCGCGATCGAAATAAATGTCACTACCACGCCCGACGCCTCGCCACCGCCCACTTCGCCCTTGCGGCTTTTTATGTGCCATCAGGATCAGGTGCTGGCGCTGCCGCCGGGAGCGGTGCGGCTGGCGAGTGCGGCGCATTGTCCGAATGCCATGTTCGTTCTGGGCGCGCATGCGCTGGGCATTCAGGCGCATCCCGAATTCTCCGAGGCCTTCATGCGCGAGATGTCGCTGGAAGAGGGCTCCACCCTGCCGCTGGCGGTGCGCGAACACGCGCTGAA
>Ga0164294_10002322_pt1 | contig 17219 bp, 17 predicted proteins | sample GEODES005metaG_FD_111479 | JGI IMG/M metagenome (GOLD analysis project Ga0164294, IMG submission 111479) | Oligotrophic lake water microbial communities from Sparkling Lake, Wisconsin, USA - GEODES005 metaG | ecosystem: Environmental > Aquatic > Freshwater > Lake | place: USA: Sparkling Lake...
ATTCCGCCACGTCAGAATGAAATTATCTTAAAATCTCTTGTCGAAAGGAAAACCATGGCAAACGAACTTATTCAACACATCACTGATAGCACTTTCGAATCAGTTGTCATTCAATCTCAAAATACCGTTCTTGTCGATTTTTGGGCTGAATGGTGTGGCCCTTGCAAAATGATTGCACCTGTTCTTGACGAAGCTGCTACAACCTACAAGGACAAGTTGCAAATAACTAAGATGAATGTAGACGACAACCGGGACATACCTGCTAAATTTGGAATCCGCGGAATCCCAACACTGATGCTTTTTAAAAATGGACAACTTGCCGCGACCAAAGTGGGAGCGATGAGTAAAGCCCAATTGACTGAGTTTTTAGAGCAGCAACTCGCCTGAATTTATTCAGGCTATTTCATGTCATAATCCAATTTAGCAAGACAACTGCATATCGTTAAGCAGTTTGACAAGTTTCTTCATCCCAGACTTTTCGGTCTGAACCTCCCCCCACTATGAATGAACTCCTAAAGGAGTAACTGTATGCATCTGAATGAACTCAAAGCTCTTCACGTGTCTGAAGTATTGAAACAAGCTGAAGAATTAGAAATTGAAAATACAGGAAGAATGCGCAAACAAGAGTTGATGTTTGCCATTATCAAAAAGCGCGCCCGAGCAGGGGAGCAAGTGTTTGCAGACGGCGTACTCGAAATTCTTCCCGATGGATTTGGTTTTTTAAGAAGCCCAGACACCAGCTACACCGCCAGCACTGATGACATCTACATCAGCCCCAGTCAAGTCAGACGATTTAATCTTCATACAGGCGACATGATTGAGGGAGAAGTCCGAATCCCTAAAGACGGTGAACGCTATTTTGCTTTGACCAAACTTGATCAAGTCAACGGTGATCTGCCGGAAAACAATAAACACAAGGTCATGTTTGAAAATTTGACCCCCTTGTTCCCTAAGGAACAAATGCGGTTAGAGCGTGATATCAAAGGCGAAGAAAATATCACAGGACGAATCATCGACATCATCGCGCCTATTGGAAAAGGACAACGTGCCCTTCTGGTTGCCCCGCCCAAAAGCGGTAAGACAGTCATGATGCAGCATATCGCGCACGCTATAACTGCCAACTATCCAGAAAGCCACGTCATGGTGTTGCTTGTTGATGAGAGACCTGAAGAAGTCACTGAAATGCAGCGAAGCGTCAAAGGGGAAGTGATCGCATCGACTTTTGACGAACCCGCAGCACGCCATGTACACGTAGCTGAAATGGTCATCGAGCGAGCAAAACGCTTAGTTGAACTCAAAAAAGATGTAGTGATATTGCTTGACTCCATCACGCGCTTGGCCAGAGCCTACAACAACGTGGTTCCCAGTTCAGGAAAAGTACTGACCGGCGGGGTTGACTCCAACGCTTTACAACGACCCAAACGATTTTTTGGCGCAGCCCGAAAAGTGGAAGAAGGCGGTTCTTTGACCATCATTGCAACTGCCTTGATTGATACGGGCAGCAGAATGGACGAAGTCATTTTTGAAGAATTCAAAGGTACAGGTAATTGTGAAATTCACTTGGATCGCCGTTTGTATGAAAAGCGTGTATTCCCTGCCATACAACTCAATCGCAGTGGAACCAGAAAAGAAGAATTACTGTTGAGTCCTGAAATACTTCAAAAATCTAGAATATTAAGACAATTTATTTATAATTTAGATGAAATTGAATCCATGGAATTGATGCTCAAAAACATGAAAGCCACCAAAACGAATGTTGATTTCTTCGACATGATGCGCCGCGGCGGCTAAAAAGTTAGTGCATAATAATGGGTTGCCGAAAAGTGCAGGAGATAGGCTCTTGTGGCTCTCGAAATGACAAGGAACAGCAATGAAAGACAATATACACCCCGCGTACCGCGAAGTCTGCTTTGTAGACTTATCTAACGGATTTAAATTTGTTACACGTACTTGCGCCAACACCAAAGAGACCATCAAAATGGACGATGGACGCGAGTTACCACTTTATAAGCTGGATACTTCAAGCGAGTCACATCCTTTTTACACTGGAACCCAAAAATCTGTGGACACCATGGGTGGACGTGTTGAGAGATTCCGTAATAAATACGGTAAAACCGCTGCCAAATAAACAACTTGCACCTACCAAAAGCAGCTTTGTAAGCTGCTTTTTTTATTCTCCATTCAGATAACAGTTCAATAATCATCCAAAGATGAACACGCCATCACCGGCTATCGTATCTAACATGGCAGCTATACGTTTGCCGAAATATTCATTATTTGCACTTTGCATTGTTTATGTATTAGCTGGTTCTTTTGATCGAGATCCATGGAAAAGTGTTGATTTAACTTCTCTTGGGTACATGATGAGTTTGATTGATAACTCATCCTCTCTGCTCAATATCAATATGGCGGGGATGAAGCCAGAGTTAGATGCACTACTTCCCTATTGGATCGGTATGGCGGCTATCAAATTGCTGCCATGGTTTAGCCCTGACATTGCAGCACGCCTGACATTCTCGGCGATGAATCTTCTTGGCATGGCTTGCTTGTGGCGTGGAATTTATTTTCTAGGACGAAATCCGAAAGCCCAACCTGTGGCATTTGCTTTTGGTGGACAAGCCAATCCGAAGGATTACGCTTGTGCAATGGCAGATGCAGGTTTGCTGGCCTATGTGGCATGCTTGGGTCTGGCCTTGCCTAGCCATGAAATAACGCCCATGGCATTTCAACTCAATACAATGTGTATTCTTTTTGCAGGCGCGTCTTGCTTGGCCTTTCATCCGAAAATTGGCATGGCCGCAGTGTTGCTCGGTACATTGTTGCTCACGTTAAGCGGTGCTCCAACTATTGCTACCGTTCTATTAATTGGCATTGCGTTCATTTGGCATCAACATCCCCAATCTACAAAAAAACAAAATGCAATATTAGGCTCAGCACTTTTCGCCATTATTTGTTTAAATTTTTTCTTGGAACTCTGGCAATGGCGACTCGTTGGAGTCCTGGAGTTCAATCTCAAACTCAAAGAACAATTTGAACTTCTGATTTGGTTTCTCTGGCCGGCCTGGCCCTTAGCCGCTTGGACACTATGGAAATGGCGAAGCCATTGGCAAACCCAAGTATGGACGCAACACCTTACGATTCCCATTTTCTTTTTTGTCATTACGTTGATCTCGAGCTTATTGACACAAAATTCAGACAGAACACTTTTGCTTGTCTTACCAAGTATTTCTGCTTTAGCTGCTTTTGCGCTACCCACATTCAGTAGGTCAGTGGCAGCTTTGGTGGATTGGTTTACGTTATTGTTTTTTAGCATCTGCGCTTTGGCAATATGGATCGTCTGGATTTCACTTGAGACTGGCATTCCGAAACAACCTGCCCTGAATGTATACAGACTGGTTCCCGGCTATATCCACCAATTCCAAATCTTGCCGCTGATTGCGGCGCTTTTTGCGACTGCTTTTTGGATTAAATTAGTCGTTTGGCGAGTCGGTCGCCATCCATCGGCTATCTGGAAAAGTCTCATCCTGCCTGCTGGAGGAACGAGTTTATGCTGGGTATTGCTAATGTCCCTGTGGTTGCCCTTTCTCGATCATGCGATGAGTTACAAAGCATGGACCAAAGAGTTGGTTCAAGCAACGGGCAGCGATACATGTATATATTTTTCAACTATTGACAGGCATCAAGTTGCTGGATTTGCTTACCATGGCAATATTCGTTTTGAAAATATTTCTACTTCGCAACACAGCTGCCATTGGCTTTTAGAAAAACCGAATCAAAATTCAAATACATCAACATATGCCCGAAATGAATGGGTATTGAAACAAACTATGCAACGCCCGGGAGACAGAAGTGATGTAGTTTTACTTTATGAACGCAGCACGATTCACCAGCATGACTGAAAAAAAAATTATTCTTAAACATGCCTCAACTGTTTTGGTTGGGCAACTCGCTGTCGTTGCTTTTGGTGTGACTGATACGGTAATAGCTGGCAGATATGAGCCTGAAGCACTGGCAGTTTTATCAGTGAGTTCGGCCATTTATATTTCTGTCTATGTGTCACTTCTTGGCGTCATTCAGGCGCTACTACCCATTTTTGCAGAGCTTTTCGGTGCTAAAAAATCGGAATCTATAGGATACCATTTTCGACAAGCACTTTATGTTTGGTGTGGCTTATCGGTTTTGGGGGGTCTTATCCTTCTTTCTCCCTATTTATTACTGCAACTCACGCAAGTTCCTGAATCATTTCAGCCAGATATACAGGCCTACTTAGGCACTCTGGCTTTGGCCTTGCCTGCCGCATTATTTTTCAGGCTATACAGTTCTTTGAATCAAAGCATCGGTAAACCAAGACTTATTACCTGGATTCAATTAGGTGCCTTAGTTGTGAAGATACCTCTGTCAATTCTTTTGACGTTTGGTACGACCGATGTACCAGGCTTCGGCATTGTTGGTTGTGCCATCGCAACAGTCATTGTCAGTATTTTGATGAGTCTGATTGCTGTTTGGCTTCTTAAAACCAGCCACATTTACTCAAATTTTCAAATATGGCATTCAATTGAAAAACCAGATTTACCCAAGTTAATTCAAATGGCCAAACTAGGAATTCCTAATGGTTTGAGCGTTTTAATCGAAGTAACTTCATTTACGCTGATGGCGCTTTTCATTGCCCGCCTAGGAACGCTTGCGACAGCCAGCCACCAAATAGCAGCGAATATGACTGCCCTCATTTACATGGTTCCGCTGTCCTGCTCTATTGCGGTAAGTGCCAGATTGAGTTATTGGAAAGGAGCGGGTCATGTTGAGAATATGCACCGAGTCATACGGTTTGGTTTTCAACTGATTTTGATTGAAGCTATCGTTATTGCGCTTATTCTCATCATTTTTTCTGAGTCAATTGCATATATTTATGCAAAAGATGAATCAGTCGCTCATCTTTCAGCAAAGCTGTTACTGATTGTTGGCTTCTTCCATCTTGGTGATGCTATTCAAACTTTATGCTTTTTCATATTAAGAAGTTTCAAAATCGCATTACTTCCTTTTATAGTTTATGCAACCATGTTATGGGGTATCGGATTAACTGGCGGTTATTTATTAACCTACAAGGGTATCGCGGGAATCAGCCCGATGGCGTCACCTCAAGGGTTTTGGATCATGAGCTCAGTGGCGCTTGCACTTGTATGTATCAGTTTGATTTACATCATAAAAATTAATATGCCTGATAAAAAACTCACGCCGAGCTAATTGGTTGACCTGAACGAATTCTTGCAATTGGAAACAGCAGAGAAAATTTAGATCCGATTTTTAATTTACTTTCAATTTCCAAGCTGCCCTCATGTCTTTGCATCACATGCTTGACAATAGCCAAACCTAATCCCGTTCCACCGGTATCTCTTGAACGGCTTCGGTCTACTCGGTAAAAACGCTCGGACAAACGGGGAAAATGCTCAGGTGAAATTCCTGGGCCAGAATCTTTCACACTGAAAACGGCCCTTGATTCGAATTTAGCCCATGTCACAGTGATTTCACCTTGAGCGGGCGTGTATCTGATGGCATTGCTAATCAAATTAGAAAATGCACTCAATAATTCATTTCCTGATCCTAAAATTTCATCCTCAATGCTATCGTCTTTAAGAACGAAAATAATTTTTTGTCTTTGATTGCTATCGGGATGGAGTTGCAAAGAAAGTCCAGTTGCTTCATCTTCAAGTTGCGAAAAAAGCTTACTGACAGAGTTCCAATTATTTTGACTTAAGGAGGGGCGACCATCAAGACGCGACAAGGTCAATAAATCGTCAACAAGAGACTTTAATCGCAGCGATTGCTTGGACATCAGTCCTAAATATTTTTCTTGCTCTGCTTTACTTAAAGGTAAAGACTGAAGCGTTTCAATGAACCCAGAGAGAACAGTCAATGGTGTGCGAATTTCATGAGAAACATTGGCCACAAAATCTCTGCGCATCGTTTCTGCCTGCTCAATCAAAGTCACATCTCTAGACAGTAAAAGCATGCGCCCGTCTCCATAGGGAAATAACTGTATGCCCACTTTATGTGGCCTATCAACCTGATTCAGTCGTCCCTCAATAATGATCTCATGGTCATAAGATTTTGAATTTACGTAATCAGTAAAAACCGGATTACGCAACATATTACCGATCAATTGCTGTAAATCCAACCTGGCATCAAGCCCAAGGTGTTGAGAGGATGTCTGGTTACTCCACTGGATTCTTAAGTCTTTATCTAAAATAATGACGCCATGCGGTGAAGCTTGGATCGCAGCTAAAAACTGGCGCAAACTTTCTTCACCCACCCATATGAGTTTGTCTTTATTTTTAATCAATCGCAGTATGCGATCAGTAGCTTCATCCAAGCCGGCCCCAACTTTTAAATTCGTATCTAAGTTCGGTTGACGTAACCATGCTGAAAATTTGTATATCTGGCTGATTTCATGCAAGTAAAGGATGACTGCTAAAACCAACATCCCTAAAGTTGCATACAGTAAATGATACTTTGGGCTATCAGCTAAAAAAATACCAAAACCAGCACCCATACACAGCCAGAATAACAAGCTAATGAATTTACCTATCATCCCAAGATTATGACAGCTTCAAGAAATTGTTTGGTTTTTAAATCTGTAACCTACACCTCTGACAGTCTCAATCATGTGACCAGCCAGACCCAAAGCTTCACGCAAACGTTTGACATGAACATCAACCGTACGCTCTTCAATAAAAACATGGTCTCCCCAAACTTTATCAAGAAGCTGAGATCTGCTGTGCACTCTTTCAGTATGGTGCATTAAAAAATTGAGTAGTTTAAATTCGGTGGGCCCCATTTTCAACGGTGTCCCAGACAAGGTAACACGGTGTGTGGCCCCGTCTAAATGCAATTCGCCTATGCTGACTGCATCTTCCGCCTGCTGAGGTGATCTTCTTCGCAGAACAGACCTGATTCGCGCCATTAATTCTTGAGTGGAAAACGGCTTAGTGATGTAGTCGTCTGCACCTGCATCTAGACCAGAGACCTTGTCTACCTCTTCACTTTTTGCTGTTAAGAAAAGTATGGGAACAGTTTTAGTTCTCGCATCATTTCTCCACTTCCTAGCCCAATAGATACCGCTTTGACCGGGCAACATCCAGTCTAAAAGAATAACGTCTGGAAGTACTTCATCAATTGATACTTGTGCCTTTTCACCATTATCAACCCATGTGGGTGATAAACCGTTGTGCCTGAGATTAATGCAAATCAATTCAGCTATGGACGGTTCATCTTCAACAATCAAAACTCTTGGTAAATGTCGCATAGTTTGTTATTGCAATTTTGACTCGATATGCTCCATAGATGTGTGGCGGACATCTTCGCCTTTGACGATATAGATGATCAATTCAGCAATATTTTTCGCGTGATCGCCAATACGTTCGAGTGCTTTTGCAACGAAAAGTAGATCAAGGCCTGCGCTGATAGTTCTTGGATCTTCCATCATATAGGTGATTAATTTTCGAACAAAACCATCAAATTCTTTGTCAATCAAATCATCTTCTTTCAATATAGAAAGTGCTGTTGAAGTGTCTAAACGAGCAAAAGCGTCCAATGACTTCCTCAATAAACCGCTGGCCATTTCACTGGTCAAGCGTAATTCTGAAGATGGGAGAGTCCTTAAACTGCCACTGTGAATCAATGACTTCACCATGCGAGCAATTTTGTTTGCTTCGTCACCGGCACGCTCTAAATTGGCAGTGGCCTTTGAAATAGCCATCAATAAGCGTAAATCTTTGGCAGTAGGTTGGCGACGTGCGATGATGGTCGACAACTCTCTGTCAATCTCCACTTCCATCGTGTTGACTTGATTCTCAGTTTTAATGACTTGATCAGCTACGTCTTCAACGAATAACGACAATGCATAAACAGCTTGTTGAATTTGTGATTCAACCAATCCTCCCATTTCCATGAGTCGGGATGAAACGCCATTGAGTTCGTTGTCAAATTGTGATGATAAATGTTTATCAGGCATGAAAGTCCTTTGGAAATTTAATTAGCCGAAACGACCCGTAATGTAGTCTTCCGTTTCTTTTCTTTTTGGCTTGAAGAAAACCTGCTCGGTGTCACCAAACTCAACCAAATCACCCAGATACATGTAAGCGGTGTAATCAGATACGCGTGCAGCTTGTTGCATATTGTGCGTCACAATAACAACGGTGTATTCACTCTTAAGCGTTGACACCAATTCTTCTACTTTTCCAGTTGAAATAGGATCAAGCGCAGATGTAGGCTCATCCAACAAAAGTATGGACGGTTTTACAGCGATGCCCCTGGCAATACACAACCTCTGCTGCTGACCACCTGACAAAGACAAACCGCTTTGGCTTAATTTATCTTTTACTTCTGCCCAAATCGCCGCTTTTTGAAGCGCCCACTCCACTCTGTCATCCATATCGCTTCTGGATAAATTCTCATATAAACGAACACCAAATGCAATATTGTCATATATCGACATAGGAAAAGGCGTAGGTTTTTGAAAAACCATTCCAATCCGTGCTCGGAGCAAATTCAGGTCTTGGTTACTGTCAAGTATGTTTTGCCCTTGGAAGTTAATTTCACCCGTCGCGCGTTGACCGGGATAAAGGTCATACATGCGATTGAATGTTCTAAGCAGTGTGGATTTACCGCAACCTGATGGACCAATGAAAGCAGTGACGCTATTTTCTTGGATATCTAAATTGATATCTTTCAGGCTGTGAAAATTACCATAAAAGAAATTTAAATTTCTTGCTTGAAGAATATTTTTCTGCTGTGTTTTGACAGGCGTTTCAGTGATTGACATCGTGATTTCTCTCGAAAAATTAAATAGTTAAAGAGCTACTTTATTGCGGAAATAAACCCGCGCCAGTATGTTCAAGCCAAGCACAGCCAATGTGATCAACAACGCACCTGCCCAAGCCAAATCAACCCAGTTTTGATAGGGGCTCATGGCGAATTGAAAAATAACTGATGGAAGATTCGCCATCGGAGCATTCATATTGAAACTCATAAATGGATTATTCAAAGCTGTAAATAGCAAAGGTGCTGTCTCACCGCTGATGCGAGCCAAAGCAAGCAAAATACCAGTCATAACTCCACTTTGAGCAGCTTTCAAAACGATAGATGTTGAAACCTTCCACTTTGGAGCACCTAATGCAAATGCAGCTTCTCTGAGAGTGACAGGAACCAAATTCAGCATATTTTCAGTGGTTCTGACGATCACTGGAATGGCAATCAAACTCAGCGCTAAGGTACCAGCCCACCCAGAAAAGTGTTTTGCATTAACCACGACAAGCGCATACACAAACAAGCCAATGACTATTGAAGGTGCCGACAGCATGATGTCATTCAAAAATCTGGTGACACTCGCAAATGGGCTGTTTTTTCCAAACTCGGATAAATAAATACCAGCCATCACGCCAATTGGTGTGCTGATTAAAGTACAAGAACCAACAATCATCATACTGCCAAGAATGGCGTTAGAGAGTCCACCTCCATCGCTTTCAGGGCCAGGTGTTTTGTTGATGAATAAATCTAAGCTAAGTACAGAAAAACCTTTGTAAAGAAGCAAACCCAATATCCACAGTAAAAAAGACAGTCCAATGGTCATTGCTAAAGTTGAAAGCAGCAAACCGAAAAGGTTTTGCTTTTTACGCTTTCCATATATTCCGGTATTGAAAGTGGCTTGGGTATTCATAGCTGCTGGACTTTGTGCTGAATTGAATGTGTGTGATGAAGAATCAATCATAGGTAGATCTCATGTTTTCAAGCCTTTTTTAGCCTCAGCCCGAATGAGCAGCCACTTGGCCAAAGACAGAACAATCAAAGTAATGACGAACAAGGCGAGTCCTAGTGCAAACAAGGATGAGTAATGAAGACCTGGCTCTGCCTCCCCGAATTCATTGGCAAGCGTGGAGGCAATTGAATTTCCTGGCGAGAACAACGATGCAGATAATTTGTGGGCATTACCAATCACAAAGGTAACAGCCATGGTTTCTCCAAGTGCACGCCCTAATCCCAACATGATTCCGCCAATCACTCCAGCTTTTGTGTAGGGCAAAACTATATGTGTGACCACTTCCCAAGTTGTGCATCCAAGTCCGTAGGCTGATTCCTTGAGCACAGGTGGAACTATTTCAAATACATCTCGCATAACAGACGCAATGAAAGGCAGAATCATCATTGAAAGAATCAAACCTGCCGCCAAAATTCCGATACCGTTGAAAGCACCTTTGAAAAAGATGGACAGAAACGGTATTTGTCCAAGCGTTGAAGCCAGAAAAGGTTGACCGTACTCAGCAAATATGGGGGCAAAAACAAATAAACCGAACATGCCGTAAATGATCGAAGGAACAGCTGCAAGAAGTTCGACCGCAGTTCCAAGCGGTCGTCGCAAATTCATCGGGCAAATCTCTGTCAAGAAAACGGCGATGCCAAATGCAAGGGGAACAGCAATCACAATGGCAATGATTGCGGTAGTAAGCGTTCCAAAAATAGCAATCAATCCGCCAAACTCAGAATTGATAATGTCCCACTCAATGGTATAGAAAAAAGGCAAGCCGAAGGCTTCAAGGGCAGGCCATGCGCTAATAGCCAACGAAGTGATAATCCCAAGTAATGCGAGCAATGTGGTGCCAGCAAAAAACAGCGTCGTATTCTCAAATGCAAAATCTTGCATGCGCATCAACTGCAATTTACTGTTACTTGCCGGATTCTTATGGTCGGGATTGTTCATTGTGAATATGTATCCAAATATCTAAAAAATCGCACCGAAGACCTTGCGGTCTTCGGTATAATAGTTAAGCTAAGAGTAGCAACTTTTTATTTAACTTCGATTTTAGACCACACGTTTTTGCGAATGAAATCAGTGGTCGAATCTGGCAGAGGAACGTAATCCAGATCTAATGCCATCTTATTGCCTTCCTTAAAACCGAAGTCAAAAAACTTGAGTACATCTGCAGAAGCAGCCTTGTTAGTCGGCTGTTTGTACATAAGGATGAAAGTTGCAGTGGTAATAGGCCAAGAATTTGCACCTGATGCATCTGTCAAAGATGCAGCCATGGCAGGGAATTTCGACCAATCAGTGCCCGCAGCAGCCGCAGCAAATGTCAAATCATCTGGCGCAACGAAATTGCCGTCTTTGTTTTTCAAATTGATGTGTGAGAGTTTATTTTTCTTAGCGTATGCATATTCCACATAGCCAATTGAATTTTTGACTCGGCTAACGTTGGCTGCAACACCTTCATTACCTTTGCCACCCACAGAAGTGGCACCAGGCCACTTGACAGCAGCACCGAAACCCACTTTGTCTTTCCACTCTGGGTTTACCTTGGATAAGTATTCTGTGAATGTGTAAGTGGTGCCAGATCCGTCTGCGCGGTGAATGATGGTGATGTACTCATCAGGCAATTTGACACTAGGATTCATCTCTTTGATCTGCTTGTCATTCCAAGTAGTGATTGAACCCATGAATATCTTTGCAAGCAAATCGCCAGTCAATTTGATGTCACCAGGGTTGACGCCGTTCAGGTTTGCAACAGCAACCACGCCACCAATGACAGCTGGAAATTGCACCAGTCCTTCTTTTTCAACTTCATCTGCCTTCAATGGGGCATCAGTCGCACCAAAATCCACCGTCTTGGCTTTGATTTGTTTGATGCCGCCGGAAGAACCAATGGATTGGTAATTCACGCCCACACCTGATTTGGCTTTAAACGCTTCCGCCCACTTGCTGTAGACGGGAAATGGAAATGTTGCACCTGCACCAGTGATATCTGAAGCAAACGCGCTTACTGATATGACTGTCGTAACAACTGCTGATACCAAGTTTTTTGTAAAATTCACGAGCACTCCTTGAAGAAAATAACTACTTTAAATACGATCTCTCAGGAGCCAATGTAGTTCGCCAATGTGACAGTTTCGTGTCCGATGCCCGCGATTAATTCGGCAGTTTAAAGGTAAGATATATGAAGAAATCCGAAATAAATACCTCAAATGTATTATTTATTAATGGTTCATTCCTTTTGCTAACAACTTTCCCTGATCCCCCCGCACAATGAAAAACGGCACTCTGCTGGCAGCTATAGACCTCGGATCAAACAGTTTCAGGTTGGAAATATGTCGCTTCAACAATGGACTGTTTCAACGCTATGAGTATTTGAAAGAAGCGGTACGCCAAGGCAGTGGACTTGATCAAGACAGAAATTTGAGCGACTCATCCATGGAAAGAGGATGGGAGTGCTTGTCAAGGTTTGCCGAGCGTCTGTCAGAATTTGAAGCATCGCAAGTCAGAGCGGTTGCCACGCAAACGCTGAGAGAGGCGCGTAACGCAAATATATTTTTAGAAAAAGCAAATCGCATACTGGGTTTTCCCATCGAAGTTGTCTCTGGAAGAGAAGAAGCCCGCTTGATTTACCAAGGGGTAGCCCATTTACTGCCAACTTCAAACAAACGACGGCTTGTCATAGATATTGGAGGCAGATCTACAGAATTCATCATCGGGAAAAATAAAGAGGCATTGCAACTCGAGTCATACCGCATAGGCAGTGTGGCATCCAGCATGAAGTACTTTTCTAGCGGCGAGCTATCTGCTGCAGCTTTTCATCGAGCTGAGATTGCCGCTAAAGCTGTTCTTGATGAAGCACTGCCTATTTTTGGAAACGATACTTGGGATGAGGCTTACGGATCCTCCGGCACAGTAAGCGCTGTATCAGAAGCTCTGGCACAGGCTGGTTGGCCCTCGGACAAAATCACCAAAGAAGGTATTGCTTGGCTAAAGGCAGAGTTAATTCGTGCCGGGCATGTAGATAAATTGCGTTTAGAAGGCATCAGGGAAGACCGCAAAGCCGTCATTGGAGGCGGACTCAGTGTTTTGAATGCCCTGTTAGATTTATTTGGCATTGATGAACTGTTGGTCACACCTGGCGCTTTAAGGCATGGCGTTCTGTACGATTTGATAGACCGTGAGGATGAAAATAAAGATATCCGTGCGCTGACTATCACCGCTTTGCGCAAGACTTTTCAAGCAGATGCCGTACAAGCTCAACGTGTAAGCAAACTTGCCACTGATTTTTTGCGTTCGTTACAAACTTATCCCGAAGACTCATCCGAGTGGATCAGATTAAAGAAAAAGTTAGAGTGGTCGGCGCAACTGCATGAAATTGGCAATTTAATTTCTCATACAGACGCACATAAACATGGTGCTTACATCATTGAAAATACCGATACACCGGGTTTTGCCAAACATGAATTACACAGATTAAGTTTGTTGGTGCTTGGCCATAAAGGCAAGCTCAGAAAACTAGATATAGATTTTGAAGACGAGCACTTGGTCTATCAATTACTGAGCTTGCGCTTAGCGGTTATTTTGTGTCACGCCCGAAGAGAACCGGAAAGTGCATCTATAAGCCTTGAGAAATCTAAAGAGTTGCCAAGATGCTTTGATCTAAAGATAGAACCGCTGTGGTCTCAGCGGTTCCCTCAATCCACACATTTGCTTCACCAAGAAGTTTTATCTTGGCAGAAAACAAGTTGGAAATTACGTCTGCTGATTGTTTAACGAACCACAGCAATTGATATTTTTTTGCCCGCTTTGAATGAGTGCAATGTCAAAGACCCATTTTTGATATCGCCTTTTTCATCAAATCCAATGGCGCCGGTCACGCCCTTGAAACCTGAAGTCTTCGCAAGCACAGGCAAGTACTTTGCAGGATCTGAGGAATTAGCTTTAACCATAGCTTCAACCATGACGTTCACAGCATCGTAAACATAGGGTGCATAAATTTGAACATCCGTATTGAACCGCTTTTTGAACTTCGCGTTGAAATCAGCCAGGATTTTTTCCTGCGGTCCTTCCACACCACCAGCTTCAGCACAATAGACTTGGTTGTCTGCAATCGAGTCTCCGGATAGCTTCACCAGTTCCCCTGTACAAATACCATCACCTCCCATGAATTTGGCATTCAAGCCAAGAGCTTTGGCTTGCTTGATCATGGGCCCGGCCACGGCGTCCATACCGCCGAAGAAGATCACATCTGGCTTTTTGCCTTTGATGGTGGTCAAAATCGCTGTGAAGTCAGTGGCTTTGTCAGTTGTGAATTCACGTCCAACAATAGTGGCGCCTGCGGCTTTGGCAGCCTTTTCGAATTCGTCAGCCACCCCTTGACCGTAGGCGGTTCTGTCGTCAATGACTGCAATATTTTTAGCGCTTAATTTTTGGACTGCGTAACGACCAAGCGTTCCGCCTAAATGAACGTCATCAGCAACCACCCGGAAAGTGGTTTTGTAGCCTTGGCGCGTGAATTTGGGGTTGGTAGAAGACGGAGAAATTTGAGGAATGCCAGCGTCACTGTAGATTTTGGAGGCAGGAATGGAAGTGCCTGAATTCAAATGACCGACCACGCCATTGACTTTTTGGTCAACCAATTTTTGAGCCGCAGCAGTGCCTTGCTTAGGATCTGCAGCATCATCTTCTGCCAGCAATTCAAATTTGACTTTTTTACCGCCAATAGTGATGCCTTTGGCATTGAGTTCCTCGATGGCAAGACGGGCACCATACTCGTTGTCTTTGCCTAAGTGAGCGATCGGTCCGCTCAAGGGTGCAACATGTCCAATTTTGACAATATCTTGTGCAAACACACTTCCAGTGAAGCATGCTGCAAGTGCAATCAGTGTGAATTGATTTTTCAAAATAATCCCCTTGAGAAAATGGTTGAGTACAAAAAATGACATTTTGAATGTTACTAAAAAACATGGAAAAAGAAAACTAAAGAAAATACTACACTGAAAATAAGTGCATTATTAAATGCATTTCAAAGGACTGACTAGAAATTATTTTTCTGGTTTTTGAGTGTGCTCAAGCAGCACTTGCTCAACCGCATCTCGAAGAAGCTCAGGCATCAACTCGGCAATTCGATTTTGCACTCTCTCAATGACTTCTTCTGCCAATGCGTCTTGGATCGGATAACCGGCAATCAAGGCATCATTTACCAACAGCTTGGGGTTCCAAGGCAAAACAGCCGGGCGCAGTGAGTCATTGATCTTCACCACATCATTCAATTGCGGTATTTGAGAAAGTGGCGGTACAGGCTTGGTCATGAAGTGACCGATGCCAAATCATGTCTCTGCAGGGAATACCCCCTGTCCGCGTAATGCTTCCAGCGCTGTCTGGCTTGAATTTTGTCCTCAGGGTCTAAAGAAACAATTTCAATAATGCGTTCAAAGGACTCAAACCCCTTGACCAAGCTTTGTCCCAAGTTCAACAAAACATGGTGGTGCGCAATATTGTGCGGTAACTCTGAGCCAACGACGAACACGACGGGGGTGTGAGCCAACTGGTCTTGGCTAGCGTCATGCATGCAATGAGGTACGAATGCTTGCGCACTGAATGTCCATAAAGCGGTATCCAGCGCATGCAATTGTTGCTCCCCACCAGCGACCACCACGCGCGCAGAATTTGCAAAGGCTTTTCTCAACAAGCGACACGCATATTCAAGTTTGTCAGAAGCATTGAAATGAAAGGCAATCTCTGTCATGGTTTTGAATTGTCAGAACCTGATTTTCATTTCTTAGTTTTGACTGCTGCGGTTTTTAAAGACATGTTGGCCTGCATCATCACGTAGGCCAGCAAAGCTGGAACTGGGCGGCCGGTTGCACCCTTGGCCGCGCCGCTTTTCCAAGCTGTACCCGCTATATCCAAGTGAGCCCAAGGAAAGTCTTTGGCGAATCGCTGCAGGAATTTGGCAGCAGTCACTGAACCGGCGGCCCGGTCGGCCACGTTCGCTACATCTGCAAAATTGGATTTCAAACCGTCGGCGTATTCATCGTCCAATGGCATGCGCCAGCAAAGATCCAAACTTTGCTCACCGGCTTGAAGCAGTTGCTGCGCCAACTTTTCATCTGTAGCGTACAACCCGCTTCGCAGGTGCCCCAATGCAATCACACAAGCGCCGGTTAATGTGGCAATGTCAATCACAGCACTGGGCTTGAATCGCTTGGCATATGTCAAGGCATCGCGGAGCACCTATCTGCCCTCTGCATCTGTGTTGAGTATTTCGATAGTTTGACCACTGATGCGGGTGACCACATCACCGGGTTTAAGCGCGCGACCCCCCGGCATGTTTTCACATGCAGGTATCAATCCGACCACATTCACCTTGGGCTTCAATTGAGCCAGTGCCTCGAATGTTCCAAGTACGCTTGCTGCACCGCACATGTCAAATTTCATCTCATCCATGCCCGGGCCGGGTTTGAGCGAGATGCCACCTGTGTCAAACGTGATGCCCTTGCCCACCAAAACCACCGGCGCTTGTGAAGCGGCGGCACCTTTGTAATTGAGAACAATAAAACGCAATGGCTCAGCTGAAGCTTGTGCCACAGCAGCAAACGATCCCATGCCTAAACGCAAGACCTCTTTAAGGCCCAACACTTCGCAGGAAATGGATGCGTGCTTGGCCAAACCTTTAGCGGCTTTGGCCAGTAAATCGGGTGTTGCATGGTTGGCGGGACGGTTGCCCCACTCTCGCGCCAGCGCTACCCCGCTGAGCTGTGCCTTGGCATGGGCAAAATCCTGCTGGCTAGTCTTGGCATCATGTACACCAATGATTAAATGGCTGATCAAAGACGGCTTGGCGCTGGGCTTGGTATGGGTATAGACATAAGCGGCATCTGCGGCAGCTTGCGCGGCAATCACCAATTGCTTTGAATGACTTTCTTCCAAGCAAATAGCCACTTTGGCAGACTGGGTTTTTTTCAACGCTTGAACCGCTAGCGTGACCGCTTGGCGTACATCCTGCGGCCTGCCCTCGCCTGTCGCGGCAAAAACCAAGCGTTGAGCCTTCAGACCGGCTGGCTTCCACCAGAGCATGGATTGACCTGCAGATCGATTGAAATCTCCAGATTTTTCAGCTTGCGACAACATGGTTGACAACAGGCCCGTATGTTTGGTCTGTTTCTGAGAAACTAAGACGATCAGGGCGTCCACTTGCACGGATGCAGCCTGTGCCCAAGAGAGAGTTTGAAGTTCCAAGTTCATAATCAGCCTTTTTTATACCAATAAGCATGTTATTCGATTCCTCCTTTCGGCAAGAACTGGCCCGGTATTTCTGGGCGACACTGGTGGTTTTAACCATCATTGTCATTACCGTCTGGTTGATTCGCACCTTTGGCGAAGCCTCCGTCGGCAAATTCAACCCCAAAGACGTAGG
>Ga0164294_10002323_pt1 | contig 17213 bp, 15 predicted proteins | sample GEODES005metaG_FD_111479 | JGI IMG/M metagenome (GOLD analysis project Ga0164294, IMG submission 111479) | Oligotrophic lake water microbial communities from Sparkling Lake, Wisconsin, USA - GEODES005 metaG | ecosystem: Environmental > Aquatic > Freshwater > Lake | place: USA: Sparkling Lake...
CACAAAATGTGCGGGTGGCACTGGGTCGAATGAGGTCGGAACCTATCGATTCAGGTGGGAAGTAATAGGCGGGAGCTTGGGACGTCTCCAGCACCCGAAACCCAGCGGTGGTGTCGGCAACGATGTGACCGGCAACAGTGACCGTCAGTCGTTCGGTCACTGATTCCACTCTGGGCGGTCGCGGAAAGTCCCAAACCGACTCCTGGCCTGGGCCTGGCTCAATTCGTTGCGGACGCATCTGCCCAGACTGCCATTCTTCGCCGGTACATGTCGGAGGAAGCGGCGACAGTCACTCGCTAGGGCGCTGGTGGGTTGCCGAACCCAAACCATGCCGATCGGCCACCTCAATTGCTGCAGCCACCGTCCATGGCACATCCACTGTTACCTCGTCACCCTGTGAGCGACTGTTCCAGCACGCGGCGAGGCCGGTATCGATCAGTGTCAGGTGCCAGTCAATCCGGAGGCGCCGCCACACTGTTGCCCGCGTGCGGGAGGACCAGCGCCCACCTCGAGGTTGGCGAATTGTGCGAGTGCAGGGAACCCGTGAGAGCGCTGCTCCAAGTTCCATGAACTCATCGGTGCAACGATCGACGACTGCCTCTACAACGAGCGACTCCAACGAACCGGCGGCCACCTTTGCTCCGGTCAACTGGTGTGCCGACAAATGCGCAGCGGCTGTTGGCTCAGGCCGACGCTGCCATTCCGGCTGAGTGGCAAGGCGCGGTACCCCTCGCCAATGAAGGTGATCAATCACCGGCAACAAGGTGGCGACATGGAGGTCCTCTGAGACGGCCATCGAGGTGTCCAACAGTTGACGCATCAGTGCGTCGGGTATCCCCAGCGGAAGGTCCACTGTTTCACCACATCGAATCGAAATAGCGGTAAGTGCCCCCGCCGTAGTGCGACAAAGTTGTTCTATCGATCCTCCGGGTGCCACCGATGGCTCAAGTGCTCTGCGGAGCCGCTCAAGGTGCGCTCGGGTTTGGGCCAACGCCTCAGTCGCCGCGGTTTGCGCCGCAGGAATCCTGATGGCATCTAGGTCAACCATGTCGAGTTGTTCGTGAAGTTCCCGATACGCCACGACCGCTGCGACCGAGTCCCGCTCTGAGCATGACGCCAGCAGGTGAGCGTCAACCCCGATGGCAACGACCTGTTGCAGTTCCTGAGTGCGCACCGCCCAGGTACACCAATCACATTCAGCGACCACGCCAAACGGTCGAGGACATTCGTCGAGATGGCCCCGGGCGGTCGCAGCAAGCACCAACTCGTTGAGCACAGCGGCGGCGTTCATTATTGGTCCTGAATCCGCACAACCTTTGAGTGAGCGTTCAACACCACTCATCACGGCACTCTCAGTTGCGCCCGGCAATGAAGGGACCGCCAATCGACCAATCTGGGACGACTCCGTACATGCTGAGGTCGCCACGCTCGTCCCACTGCTCATCCGATGCAGAAACGGCGCTGACCCACTCGGTCACGCCTTCCGCCACCGAAGAGTCGAACCCCGCTGCGCGGAACCACTGCGGGGGAACGTCACCGCGTGCCGCTTCGGCCGCAGTCTTTGTCGGGCCAGCGGCGGCCTCTGGCTCATGGCCCCAGATGCTCAACATTCCATCGTTCGCTCCGAGGTTGTGAAGGGGCCACACGTATCTGGCAGAACCCAGGAAGACGGCGAAGAGCGAGAACGAAGAAATCGATGGAATGATCCAGTCGCACGACGAGAGGGTGCGAAGGTCGTCCAACACCGAGCCTCTAGCGAAGCGCGCCGTGCCCAAAGTTGCCAACCGCCCTATCAATGCATCTACCGGCACTCTGTCGGGCCCAGACGCATCGGTCGTCACAATGAACTCAACTGATCCAGTTATGCCGGAAGCGACTGCAACGGCCGCAGCCTCGGACCAACTCAGGCCCAGGCGCACGTTGGTCGCCTCTGGACGCACATCGCTGGACTCAAAATCTCCGCGGCGAATATGAATACCGATCGTGGTGGATCCGGTGTTGCTGTGCTGTGTGTCGGTGAAACCAAGACGTTGAGCAAGGAACGGTTTGGCTGATTTGATCGTCAGCAATCCACCTGACATTCCGCTGGTGTGCCGAACAACGAAGCGCTTCGGGAGAGTGGGGGCTAGCTCCTTCATGAGCGTCTCGTAGTCACGTCCGCCGAGTTGTTGTGCTCCCACGCTGACTGTTGGGCTCCAAACTCGAGACACAGCAGAGAGAGCCGGCTTCCCGATGTTCTTCCCCATTTCTGGGCCATATCCGAATCGGTTCAACCACCAAGGCTGTTCAACTAGGTCGGCCCCGAGCACTCTTGCGCCAATTTGAGCCTTCGCTAACGGCATGAGTTCGTTTCCAAGCCCGGCGCCGCGCAGAACGATGGGCACCGCCACGGAGTACCGACTCATTTCAACCAACCATCGAGGCTGACAATCGGAAGCCGAGGATCGTTCCGTGCAGACAGTTCATGCCACAACGTTGTTGGGGTCGGACAACTCTCAACCAAATCGCGGCGCACCCACGTGACTTCGAGTGCGTCGGGAACCGAGTAGCGCCCGAGACGAGCGAGACGAACAGCGTTGTTGGCTTGAAGGTGGACAGGAGCATGTGTCTCGGAAATCTTCCGAAGGACTCGAACAATCTCTTCAGCACGTTCCTCGTCAACAAGAGTTCGCAGCTCGTGAATCTCAACTGCGAGTTGTCGAACTCGGCGTCCCCAGTCGGCTGGTGCGGCATCAAAAACCGACCATTCACTGCCTTCTATGTCCATCTTGAGCACGAATTCTTTGTTGCCGCTTGGGTCCGCGAGATCCAAAGCTTTCTCCAAAGAAACGGCGCTCTGAGTCTCGTCAGTAACCGCTGCCACTCCCTTGCGATGAAAACTGGTGTTGTGCAACGCGTGTGGTGGACGCCGAATGGTGGGGTCGAACTGAGCCACTGCAACTGCGCCGCCCTCAAGAGCGCTGATCTCCCACGAGTCATCCCAACCGACTCCAAGGGACACCGCAACGGTGTTGGTGAGATCGTTGGCCATCACATAGCCACCATCTGCAGGACCACCTACCCGAACCCAACCAGCAGATGGTCGGTTTTCGGGAATCAGGAGCCCTACGGCTTCCCGCAAATGTTGATCGGCGTCAGATACGGGTTGAGCCGAATGGTCGAGCCCATCGAGCAGCGCCTCATGCTGCACCTCGGTGAGTCGGGTCGGGTAGTCCGACAGCGCTACCAGTCGATTTGCGAACCGACGAGCGGTTTCTCGCAGCAACTTACGAACCTGATGACGACTGTTCATTTTTGGTCCTGAATCCGCACAGAAGTGATGCCGGGGCCGCTCGGCAATTGCACCGCTGAGTCAATCACAACCGCCACGAGCGAAGCGCCCGACGGTGCAGCGGCGGGCCACTGGGTGAGTCCGTCGGTGAGCACCGCAATCAGTCGGGGGGCCGGCCTGAGCGCTGCGGCGGCAGCAATCCCTACCCGCATGTCGGTTCCCCCTCCGCCGGCAAGACGCAATTGGCCGATATGGGAGACGCGTTGCGGTCGGGCAGCAACGGCGTCGCAGACCACCACCGTGAGGTTGGCCCCCGAACGGCGCAGTATCGAGTCCACCTCGGTAATTGCAGCGTTGAGTAACGATTGCGACATCGATGCCGACGTGTCGATCACTACGGCAACCTCGGGGAGGGTGCGACGAGCCCCTGGTCGGAGAATGTCGGGGTGGGCATCGTTGCGACGGTCCGGTCGCTGCCAGGTGGGTTCGGCAATTGCGGCGGCAGCATGAAGCGGACGCCCGAGAACGCTCCGAAGGATCCGTTGCCAGGGCACCTGCGGCTGCAGCAATGTCTGAGCCCAGCGCGCCAATCCGGGCGACACCTGATCGCCGTTTTTTGTGGCTTCAACCACGGCGTGCGCAACGTCACGGCGCACAGCGTCGGCATCGAGACCATCAACTACAGGGACATCGTCCTGGGTGAGTTCCTGTGCGAGTCGAGCGCCGCCAGATCCAGATCCGCATTGAGGTGCGTCTGCTTGCTGCTCGCTAGTGAGAAAGGCGGCTTCTGCCTTCAGCGCAGCGAAGTATGACTCCTCGGTACCTCGCGAGTTAAGGCCCAACGTAGAGGGCAGCACTGGATGAGGTAGTGGCATCCCATCTGCCACGAGGTCATCGTTGATGGCCGCATCCGTAGCAAGATTCCACAGGCGGAACTGCTCCTCTGTCACTCCAACAGACACCGCTCGGCGGGCGTGTTCTCGCACCACATGGTGCGCCTCATGCAGCATCACCGCAGCGCTGGCCTCAACTCCCCACGAGCGCGCCTGATCTAGGTCGAGGTAAAGACGCCAATGACGATCCACGGCGAAGGTTCCGAGCCCCGGCGTTGGAACCGGTATCAGCGCAAAAATTGCTGAGGCCAGATATGGCTCAAGGCGTGCGGCTCGCAGACGGGTTGCCGCCACAAAAGCCGCATCGGCTTGAACAAGATGCGGTGCGCGCGTAGCTCTCACACCAGCGCAGCCTCGCGAAGGATCGGCAAGAACGCAGTCGCAGTCGCTGGTGCAGGCCAAGAGGGATCGCGTAGGGGCAACAAATGGTTGGCAGCTAGGGCCGCCATATCGGCGACTCCCTGATCACACACATGAGCGAGCACCGCCCACCCAGCGTTCCATCGCTCCTCTGTGCATTCCGCTGCAACGGCCGCTGTCACAGCAGCAAGAGTCGCCAACACGAGGTCACTGCGCCGATCCAAACGGAGGAGCGTGGGATCAGCGAGCACCGCTTCGGGGTCGGGAAGATCTGCCTGTTCGGCGTAGCGCATGAACTCCATAGCTGGCCCCATCCCGACGAGTCCGCTCGTCAGTAGTTGTTGCACGCGCCGTGAGGCCCCGGCCGCTTCGGCCGCGGCAACAACCCGATACGCAGCAGCCCAACTTCGAGGCGAGGGCCATGCCCGACCTTGCGCGCCGATGTCAGAGGGCACCGCGTGCAGCACGCTGGGGCGGGCGGTGATGAATGCTGCAAGCAACGAACGCCACCGCAGTTCATTGACACTGAAATCCTCGGGGACCATCGGTAACTCAGCGGACTTCCACCCGCTCAGCAGTCCTGCTGACCATTCCCGGGGGTCCGGGTCCCAGGTGAGATGCAGGAATCGGTTTGCGAGCGGTGCGGAGAGATCGTCGCCACCGGCAGACGTCTCCGGAGGGTTCGCGGCGGCGACAATCGCAACCTCGCTCGGCAACTGAAGGTCACCTACTTGGCGCTCGAGGACCACCCGCAGCATCGCTGCCTGCACCGAAGGCGGGGCGGTGGTTAGCTCATCAAGGAACACCACAGAGTTCGGAGCATTGACGCAACGTTGTGCCCAGCGTGGCGGAACAAAGGTGACGCCATCGTCGGTACGAACAGGCAAACCTGCAAAGTCAGACGCCTCTCGAAGGCTGCCGATAACCACCTCAACTGGGCGCCCCAATGCCGAGGCGAGTTGCTCCACTACCGAGGTCTTTCCTCCGCCGGGGTCACCCCAGAGCAGGACGGGTTGACCTACCTGAACCGCTATTGCAATGGCGTGGCGAATCTCTGTTGCACCCATGCGCACCTCCCCGAACGACGAGCGACCATACGAACACATGTTCGTAGTGGCCGCAAGGGGGAATCCCGCGATTTTCTGAATCTCGCCGCTTCGGCAGAACTGACTCCGCTGCGAGTGGTCAGTTCTTTGCTGCTGCTGACCTAGTGTTGCCTCCTGCGCTGGCGGAGTGGCAGGGCCGCGAAATGGCGGAATTGTTAATGCAGTCATCTTTGGTTGTGCGCGCTTCATGCGGGCTGGGTATTTCACTGGCGCTACTTGGACTCACAGCTTGCGCCGGTCTTCCAGGGCTTCCGGGTCCGACTCCCATCACCACCTCCACGGTGCCAAGCACAACAACACAGGTGGCGAACAGTTCAACCACGACCACGTCGACCACAAGCACCACAGTTGCGCCAACCGTCAACTGCTCGGCACGCGGTGCTGGCGTTGATCTCCACGGATGCGACCTGCACAGCAACAAACTCGCTGGGCTCACACTCAACAGCGCCAATCTGTCGAACACCGATCTGCACGGGGTCGATCTGCGCAACACCAAACTCGTTGGGGCAAACCTCACCGGCGCCGATCTTTCTGGTGCAGATCTGCGCGGCGCCGACCTCACGAACGCAGTCCTTGTCAACGCAAACCTCTCTAGCGCCGACTTACGAACCACAAAGATCACGGGCGCAAACTTCAGCGGCGCCAACACCAGGGACACCAAATTCAACTGAGTCGCAGCTGTGCGCGTCGGTAGGTTGAACGTGACCATCAGGAGTTGACTGCGCCCAACCGTGAGGCGAGCACAATGGTGTTGAGATAGGTGCATCTCGGCTCACCTGCCTGGCAATTACAGGAACAAGCAGAAGTTGCCGATCTCCCAACTGGTTCACGTCAGGGTCTTACCTTGAGTCACGACACTGACCTTGTACCCGAAACAAGGAGCTCATGACATGGGAACTTCCCGAACCAAGAAAATGCTCGCAGGACTGGCACTCGCCGGCACTGTGGGAGTCGGCGGCCTCGCGGTCTCGGCAGTGAACCCACTCGGTCCTGTTGGCGCAGCCACCAGCCCCTCCACAACCGTGGTTGCGAAGGCAGGTCCCCAAGGCGCTCGTAGCGACCGCGGTCCCCAAAAAGCGCTGAAGGAAGTCCTTGATGCATTGGTCAAGGACGGCACCATCAACCAGTCGCAAGCCGACAAAATCACTTTGGCCCTCACAGCCAAGGTCAGCGCCGAGCGCACCGAGCATAAGGCTCAGCATGAAGCTCGCCGCACCGAAATGCTTGGCGCAGCGTCAAAGGCAATCGGCGTTTCCTCCGCTGACCTCGAGACGGCACTCAAGAGCGGCAAGACCCTCGCAGAGGTCGCCAAGGCCAACAATGTGGAACCGCAAAAGGTCATCGACGCACTCGTTGCCGATGCCACAGCACGCATTGACAAGGCCGTTGCCGACGGCAAAATCACCGCTGATCAAGCAACCGAGCGCAAGGCTGATCTCGCAACTCGGATCGCTGATCAAGTGAACAACGGCAAGCCGGGTCAAGGACCTGGCGGCGGTCGCGGCCACAGAGGTCCCGGCGGCGGTCGCGGCCCCGGCGGCATGAGTGACCCAGGCGGCATGAGTGACCCAGGCGGCATGGGTGGTCCCGGCGGCCCCGGCGGCATGGGCGGCATGGGCGGCAACTAAGCACGCCGAGCAGCCCAGCAATCCCCCCTCGGTTTCACCCGTCCGGCATCACGCCGGGCGGGTGAGCCGCGTCAGGGGTCAATTCTTCGCAGGAACTCTCAAAAATCCCACTTGAACTGATGACCGCATTTGCGGCACAAGAACCACACCTCGGCCATCCGGGTCTTGCGTTCACAGTCATGGGTTCCGCACAGCGGACACTTTGGATACATCGTCGCCTTCCCTTCGTCGATGTGTGAAGTAGTGAGTTACAGCAGTTTTGCTGCGGCAAATACTTCGCGAACCTTGGGCTCAAAATGCTCGAGCGGGTAGGTCTCCCGGTCAGGATCAAAAGCGATCTGGTCCCACTCATCGGCAAACTTGGCAGCCAGCTCAAACTCCTCCGGGGTCAGTGACTCACGGTGCTGCTCCCGAGCATCGGGGTTGCCGCCGAAGTGTCCGTAGTAGTGGCGGCCCTGAAAATCCTGGTGCACGAGGATCATCTTGAAGACCTCGTCCCGCACATACGGACGAATTATCTCTGCAGCGATCTTGGGGTGGTTGGGAACCGAGATGGCCTTGCCAACGTCATGGCACAGGGCGGCCACGATCACTTCGTCATCTGCACCTGCCTGCTCAGCGAGTGTGGCGGTCTGCAAACAGTGAGTGAGCTGGTCCGTAGAGAAACCATCGGTGATCGAATCAAGCGATTGCAACAGTCCAAGGACGCGGTCGGCCACTCGAGACTGGTTCTTCATGGTCTCCGTACCAATGACTGCCCATTGCTCAGCAGTGGACTCGTCCATACGTGTGAAGGTGTCGGTCATGGCAACAGTTTGCCGCGTCAGCGACCGCTGGGACAGGGCTATTTGTTTGGTGGGGACGCTGGCACTGGTCCGATCACTTTGGCAGGGACGCCTGCAGCAATGCAGTTCGGCGGAATCAGGCCACAAACAACCGAACCAGCGCCGATAACTGAACCGCGGCCGATAGTCGATCCTTTGAGCACCATGGCCCGGGCCCCGATGAACACGTCGTCACCAATCTCCACTCGGTCCTCAGGCTGTGGTTCCGGCAGCGTCGCGAATCTGCGACCGGTAGGTTCAAGTGGGTGGAAGTCTGTGTCCACAATCAGCACCTCGGAGCCCAGCAGCACGCGACTACCGATGGAGATGGAATAGGCGGCACAGATAACCGCGCCGCTCATCCCCACGTCATCGCCGATGAGTAATTCGGCCTCGGGGCGAAGTGTCCGCAGCATTACCGGACGGGTCGCCCCGAGCGTGGCCAGATCTGGTTCTGAGATCAGGCTCGCTCTTGCGCCCAATCGAACTCGGGACTTGGGTGCTAGTGCGATCGTCGGTCGGCCTAAGACGCTCAGCTCTGGGCCGAACTCGACGCCGTGTCGGCGAAGGTAACGTTCGGTTGATGTGAGGGTGAGCCACCGCGAGACCCGCTTTACTACACGGCGCGGTAGGCTGATCAAGCAGATCAAGGAACTGGCCTGCATAGCAGTACGCCGTGATAAGTGAAGAGCCGCTTGGCGAGCCAAGGCACAACCCGCAGGGCGACGCTCCGTGTGAACCATTTGAGACTTCCCCGCAGTTGCCCCTCTTGAAACACGAAGCCAGGCCGGCCTGTGCTGGTAACCGCCTCGGACACAACCTCTAGCTCGCACGACTGCAAGAGTTGCCGGATCAACTTCATGTTGTAGGGATTGATGTGACCAAGGTCAGTCCATTTGTAATCCCGCGGCGTTCGCCAGTGGAACTCAAGTGGTACCTCAACTATCACCCATCTCCCCACTCTCATCGCCTCGTGCAGCACCAATCGAGGATTTTCGAGGTGCTCAACAACATGGGTGAGGACACACAAGTCAAAGGACGCGTCGTCAAACGGCAATCGATCCCCGTCATATCTAGTCACGGTGAGACCGCGTTCTGTTGCGGCGTCTACCCCCGACTGGGATATCTCCACACCCTGAACTGGCCAGCCCCGGCCCACTAAAGCATCCGACACCGCTCCTTCTCCACAACCGATCTCCAAAGTGGTGGGAGTGGTTATAGATCGCTCCCCAGCTACTTCCCACTGCGACACGATATTGGAGACCTTGTCGGCGGCCGCTAGTTCACGCCAGTCAGAGGACCCCGCGTAATAATTGTCGTAGTGCACTTTCAGTGAACTCCTCATGGGCGCACGTTATCCTCGTCACCTTGTTCGCAGTGCGCTCGTGGCAGCCATTTTGGTCGCTAGCATTGCGACCTTCATTGGAAGAATCGTGAGCCACATGCCCCAGACTCAGCCGCCTGCAATCGACCGCTCCGAGCCAGTCTTTGTTGCAGGCCATCGCGGGCTCGTGGGCTCAGCTCTCATGCGCCGCCTTGAGTCAGAGGGCTTTACCAACCTGCTCGTTGCCGGGCGCGAAGAACTTGATCTTCGGGATCAGTCAGCAGTGAGCGCGTGGTTCGAGCGCAATCGGCCGACCAACGTGATTCTCGCAGCAGGAACCGTCGGCGGGATCATGGCGAATTCTTCCCGACCCGCCGAGTTTCTCTACGACAACATGATGATTCACGCCACCGTGGTGGAATCAGCCCACGCAACCGGAGTGGAGAAGCTCCTCTATTTGGGAAGTTCCTGCATTTACCCTCGCCTCGCGGCTCAACCCATCACCGAGGATGAACTGCTTACAGGCCCGCTAGAGCCCACTAATGAGGCCTACGCGTTGGCAAAAATCACGGGTATCAAGATGTGCGACGCCTACCGCACTCAGTACGGCTGCCACTTCATTTCTGCGATGCCCACCAACCTGTATGGCCCGAATGACAATTTCGATCTCACCTCAAGTCATGTGCTGCCGGCCTTGATTCGCCGGTTCCACGAAGCAAAGGTCGCAGGCATTAACGAGGTCACCATTTGGGGAACCGGCACGCCGCAGCGCGAGTTTCTTCATGTAGACGATCTCGCTGATGCTTGTTTGTTCCTGCTCGACCACTTCGATGAGCCCGGGCCCATCAATGTGGGAGCCGGCAAGGACTTGCCAATTGGGGATCTCGCCAAACTCATTGGCGAGGTGGTGCACCCAGGTGTGGAGATTCTCTTTGACACCTCCAAGCCAGATGGCACCCCTCGCAAGTTGCTCGATACATCACGCATGGAAGCGCTCGGATGGACCTCCTCGATTCCGCTTCGAGAGGGAATTCAGAGTACCTACGAGTGGTATCTCGCCAACGCCGACGAGGCTGGTTAACGAGGCGTTATTTTCGCTCGAGAAGAGCGAACGCCCCGCTGTAACTCGGCGAAGTGACGATGTCGTAGTCCTCCGGATGAGCGGCGACAAACTCGTCGACGGCGCGTTGTGCGCCTGCGGAGAAGAAACCGTAGTCGTCAACCATTACCATTGATCCGCGTTGCAGCCGCGTATGCAGCGCCGCCAGAACGTCGGCAATCGGTTGATACAAATCGAAGTCGACGTAGGCAAAGCTCACCTGGTCGGGAAGCGGGGATCCCTGCGGATCGAAGTAACCCTCAACGATCTTCGTTCGCTCGCCCGACCAACCTGACACTGCGCCAAGTCGCGCCTCAACCATCGCCCGAGGCATCGCCATTCGGCCCGCGTATGCAGCCATCGAGCCCAGTTGCTCTATGTCGTCGATCAGCTCGTCGCCCTCAGTCGGAGCGGGTAGGCCTTGGAATGAGTCGAACAGCCAAAGACTGCGGCTACCGCCATGGTGCACCAACTCATTCGCTACCAATGCCGAAGTGGCTCCCTGAGCCACGCCGAACTCACAGATATCACCTGAGACTCTGAGGCCGCGGTGAAGGGCATCGAGCAAAAAAACTGCTTCTGCAGGGTCGGTGCCAATGAGGTTGGCAAGGAAATCGAGCCTGTTTGGCGTGTCAGGAATTGATGGCGCAACGCCAGCTCGCATCGCGTGCTCCAGTTGCTCAACAGCCCTGCGATATCGCGCCCGAGCTGCGCTGGACTGAGTCAGCGGCACGACTTCTGCTCCAACACGACCTAGCAACCGATTGATGACCTGCTTCATTTGTAACTCCATGACAGTCCGCTAGCTGAACGGACCTCGCGAATCAATGCAGCGAACCGTAGTGACGTTTCCTGTGGCTGGGTTTCATGCCTCGCATTACGGCCGGCGGAGTGCCCGCTGCGGGCGCCCACATATGGCGGCGCTCGCCTAGGCCAAATTGTTCCGCAGCGAAGCGCGAATCATTCGGCTTCATCAAGCGCCGCAGCGACCGCAGTGTTAGCTCGGCCAGACCGGAATACTCCAAGGAGCCCCATCACATCGAGACGCAACGGTCGAACTGCCGGCATGAACCAGATGCCAGCAGCCAACACGGCTCCCACGAGGCTGCAGAGAATCAGGCTGAGTATTCCCAGTCGGTCCCACAACCTCACTCCAACAACAAAGGGAATCGACGCGGCAATGGCCAACGACGCTGCGGCAACATATCGGGCGACTACCAGCCGAACCGGGGCTCCAATCTGCCGGAAGAGCACCAACCAATACAGAACATGCCGGAAGATTTCGCCGATCAGCCATGCGTAGGCAAACCGCTCGAGCGATGGCCCCCACTGCACCACAGAGACGATGAGGACGACGGTAACGAATAGCGAGGCTGCTTGGACTGCCAGTTTCCGGCCGACAGCACCTTTTGCTTCCACGGCGACTCCTGGCAACACCGTGAGCAGGCCAACGCCGGCAGCCACAGCGACAATCGGAAGGACTGCAGCAGCCGCATCCCAACCACTCCCAAGTACCAGTGGCACCAGGGCAGGGGCAGCAGCAGCAGTAACCGCAACGGGAACCATGACCACGGTCGCCAACATTCCGATTCCAGCAACCAGACCGCGACTAAAGCGCTCCTGTTGGTCCTGCACCTTGCTCAGACTTGGCAACAACACTCTGGTGACTGCATTCGCCAACAAATGAACCGGTAGCCCGGAGAGATATGTGGCGCGGGAGTACTGGCCCAGAGGAGCGGAACCGAGATAGCGACCAACTGACAATGTGTCGAGCGAGCTCTGTAGAAACTCTAAAAAGCCCGTTACCGAAACCGCCCCACCAAACGACAACAACTTTTTGGCTCGCTCACGTTCCAGTGACGGAAGCGAACTTGGCCGGGCGAGAATCGTAAAGAGGACCGCTTGGATGGCTACCTGGGTGAGCGTTGCCGCTACCAAACTCCACACGCCCCAGCCGGCGCGAGCACCGCCAATACCTACAACCAAGTAGCCCACAACAAACGACACCACGCCTGAAATGGCGAGGTCACGGAATCGCATTGCTCGCCGCATGAGTGCTTCTGGGACGGCAGCAAACCCCGCAATCACAAGTCCAAGTGACAACCAGCGCATCACGGTGATGGTCTCCGGCTGCTTGAGCACGGCTGCGATTAGAGGTGCAGCCAACATTGCGAGTCCCGCAGCAATCAATCCAAAGAACACCGAAAGCGTTTGTGCAACCCGCACATCTGCCGGGTCCAGTTGGTCGCGCTGCACCACCGCTGAACCAAGCCCAAACCGCGAGAAGTACGTAATGAACTGCAGTCCGATCATTGCGCCAGCAACCAGCCCGAACGTGGCTGGGGTGAGCAAACGCGACATCGTGGCGGTGTACGCCAACTGAAGGAGCAGCATCACCGCGAGACCGCCCCAGGTCCAGCCCACGCCGCGTAGGGCTCGCTCAGTGAGCGATCCGCCTTCGCGACTATTCATGTCATCTCCCGAGCTCACCGTGCCAGCGAAAGAGCCGACCATACCCGCCCCTGATCCGCATGGGGCATGAGGAGACAACAACTAACCTTCCAATTCGTGAACACCGTCCAACTCGCCGTTGCCGCGATCGGTCTAGTTGCCGTGTTCGTAGGGTCCGGGGTTTTGGTAGGTCGCCCTGAGTGGGCCGTACCTCTCGTCCTCGTCGCAGGAGCGGCGTCGGCCTCAAGCCTGAACCGACCCCTTGCGTCCTTCGGTGGTCTCAATGTGTTTGCGCTCGATGTTGTGGCAGGAGTGCTACTCATCACCCTCTTTCTTCAGTTCGGCAGCGGAATGCGCCTCAACCGTGCTGCAATCCCTTGGGCGATTCTGATCCTTCTACTCGCCATCGGGCTGGCTCGCGGGGTGAGTCAATTCGGCGTAGAAATTGCCTTCAGGTCTGCCAGATTGAACGTCCAGATCATCATCGGCGGATTGTTCTTTTCCGCTCAGCGAGCCGCCCTTCCAAAGATGTGGGCTATCGCACGAACTAGTTGGATCGTGGCCGGTCTTGCGATGTCGGTACTCGCAGTGATGTACGTCGCTCGAACCGGCCTCAACAATTTCGGCGCCGAATTCGATCGCCCACTCATTGCTCCACAGGCGCTCATCGTTGCTCAAGCGGCGCTCATGCTGTCTGCTGGCAAACCCTCACGCCGAGATACTTGGCTCGCTGGGTGGTTCCTCTTTGTGGTGTTGCTCTCACAGCAGCGAACCGTGTGGATTGCCACTCTGGTCGGAGGGTTTGCGATGTGGACAATTCTGTCGCCATCTGGCGCTAGAAAACGAACGCTGACCGCAGGAGCCGTATCGACCGGACTACTCGTCACCATGGTGGGCGTATTGGCCCCCACGAGCTCAGCAGGTTTTGCAATCCGGCGAGCGGTCGCCGAACCCTTCAACTCGCGCAACACATTGATTTGGCGCGTAGCCGGATGGGACATCTTGATTAGCCAGCAAATGAGCGGACCGATCCTGAACATTCTTATCGGGAACGTCGCAGGATCTGGTTACGCCCGACGTCTCCCTTCAGCACTCGGCGGCGGACTCGTGGAAGTTTCGGCGCACAGCCAATGGATTACTGCCCTTCTCAGCGGCGGTGTCATCGGGGTCGCAGCCTTCGCAGCAGCAACGCTGGTTCCCGTAGCGATTGCTTGGCGACGTGATTACCAGAGGCGCACCATTGCGCTGCTGACACCCGTCGCAGTCGCTGCCTTGGTGTACACGGTGAGTTACCAACTCGACATGGCTCAAGCCGTGCTTCTCGGGTTGCTCGCCGCTGCAGTAGCGGCAGGCAGCCGGCTACCGGCCCGAGATTCCAGCGAGCTGAACCAGTCGGAACCAGCGCTAGCAGCTTCCTGATGTCGCCACCCGATATCACTGCAGTGATGACGTCTCATAACCGCGCTGCGGTGACCGTTCGATGCGTGGAGTCACTTCGAGCCGCAGCGACTTTTGCCGGCATCGAGATCTCGCTGGTGCACGTAGACGATGGTTCGAGCGATCACACCTCAGAGCGGGTTCAGGAATGCCTGCCACAGGTCATCCAGCTACACGGCGATGGGAATCTGTTTTGGGCTGGAGCTATGCGGCTGGGGTTGGAGCGTGCCTATGAGGACTCTCCCGATTACGTGTTATGGCTCAACGATGATGTCGTCATGGACGAATCCGCTCTGAGCGCCCTCGTTGCGCTCAGTCCCCAACCCGAGGATCGAGTCATTGCGGTCGGTGCCATGCGCGATCCGGTAACGAACCGATGTTCGTACTCGGCAGTCCAGGCGCGGCGATCATGGCGACGGACCGAGTTCACTCGGATCGACCCCACCCAAGCTGGGGCTCTGCCCACCGCGGACTCAATGAACGGCAATCTTGTTCTGGTTCCTCGCGGGGTCTACCAACGAGTTGGAGGTTTCGACCCGGTGTTCCGTCACGGAATGGCCGATTTTGACTACGGGCTTCGCGCCACTCGCCGTCACGGGGTAGCGATCCGAGTGTCTCCAGAGTTTCTTGGCGATTGTGCCCAGAACAGGTTGAGCGAGTCGTTCAGCGATCCCACCCTCTCGTTGCGCGCTCGCTGGGCTCAGGTGATGTCCCCCAAAGGTTTGCCGCCCCGACAGTGGATCCACTTTCAGCGACAGCACGGCGGGCCGACATGGGTGATCGCCGCGTTCGCTCCCTACATCCAAGTGCTCCTAACACATCGGCGACCCTCTGGGATCCGATCGAGGTGAAGGTACTCATCGTCCACAACCGATACCGGTCGGGTCAGCCATCGGGTGAAAATGCTGCTGTCGACAATCAAATTCGCCACCTCCTTGCGGCGGGTGTGGAAGTGGTGACCTACTTCAGGTCCAGCGACGAGATCGATGACTTCTCTGTTGGTGGACGCCTGACGTTGGCTGCTCGGCCCATCTATTCGCACGAGGACAGTGACGCTCTTCGCTCCTTGATTCACGCTGAGCAGCCAGACCTCGTACACCTGCACAACCCTTATCCACTGATTTCCCCATGGGTCATAAGAGTTGCCCGCGAGTCCGGCCTACCGATTGTGCAAACGGTCCACAATCGCAGGTTCTTTTGTGTCAACGGACTTGCCTTCCGCGATGGCTCCGACTGCATCGACTGTTTGGGGCACCGATTCGCACTACCTGCAGTTCTCCATGCCTGCTACCGGGACTCCACGACGCAGAGTCTGATCATGTCAGGCTCACTCGCTGCGCACCGATCCACCTGGGCCCTTGTAGACCGCTTTCTGCCGGTCAGCGAAGAACTCGCTGCAGAAATGCGACTCTCAGGAGTTGAAGATGACCGTCTCACGGTTGTGCCCAATGGTGTCGACGACCCGCTCATTGCAGGGGCCACATTGGCCGCCCCGCCCAACGTTCTGTTGTACGTGGGCCGTCTCGATGCAACAAAGGGCATCCACCTGCTCCTTGATGCATGGCAACTCATTGCGGCGCAGCATCCGAAAGCGATGCTCAGGATTGTGGGAGACGGAGATGAGCGCGCCGCAGTTGCCGAACGGGCGGCTCAGTTGCCACGGGTCAGCCTCCTCGGCACTTTGGAACGCGTAGAGGTTGCCTCAGCGATGCAGGGCGCATCGGCGGTGGTGGTTCCCTCCATCTCCAAAGAGGCACTCAGCGTGGTTGTGATTGAAGCTTTGGCAGCAGGTCGCCCGGTCGTCGCCACCCGATCTGGGGCCGTGCGCTCTTTGGTCGATGACTCGGTTGGATGGTCCGTGGAAGCGAAAGCCGCATCGCTTGCCCACGCCATGGGCGAGACCCTCTCGCATCCTGAGGAAGCTGCTCGCCGGGGTGTTGCAGGGAGACATCGATTTCAGAGTGACTTTACGAGCGAGGTCGCTACCGCACGGTTGCTCTCCGCATATTCCTCTGTGACCACGGCAAAAAGAGCACCTGTGAAGTTGCGTCGCGTAGTCATCGTGACGCAACGAGTGGCGCAGTATCGAGTTCCATTCTTCAACGGCTTGCGCAAAATGTTGCACGACGAAGGAGTCGACTTAGAAGTGCTCGTTGGCGGAAGCCACGAGGGCAACCAGCGTGGCGACGGCGGTGAGTTGCTGTGGGCTCAGCCGATCGCTTCACGGAGGTGGAGGGTGGGCCGCCGCGAGTTGGTGTCGCAGTCCATCCTCAAGAAGGTCGCGGGGGCCGACCTTGTGGTGGTGGAGCAAGCAAGCAAACTCATCACCAACAACGCCCTACTGATGTGGCGACGACTTGGTGGACCCAAGTTGGCGTTCTGGGGCCACGGTAGAAACCGCAACGCCGATGGCCGATCACGGTATGGCGAGTGGTGGAAGCGACAGACACTCAGCCACAGCGACTGGTTTTTCGCTTATACGTCCGGGGTGGCTACCGACGTGGTTCAGATGGGACTTCCAGCTGAGCGCGTTACCGATGTGCGCAACGCCATCGACAGCACTCAACTCCGTGAGCTTCGCGACGCTGTCAGCAGCGGCACAACGGAACGAATCAGGTCTGATCTCTCCCTCGGGGACGCACCCGTAGGGCTCTTCGTTGGATCGCTCATCCCCGAAAAGTCAGTCGACATGCTTGCTGAGATCGGCGACGCGGTGCGGCAAACGATTCCCGATTTTCAGCTGATAGTGGCGGGTACCGGTCCCGAACTGCCCACTATTGAGGCGCTTGCACGCACACGACCTTGGATGCATCTGGTCGG
>Ga0164294_10002324_pt1 | contig 17212 bp, 12 predicted proteins | sample GEODES005metaG_FD_111479 | JGI IMG/M metagenome (GOLD analysis project Ga0164294, IMG submission 111479) | Oligotrophic lake water microbial communities from Sparkling Lake, Wisconsin, USA - GEODES005 metaG | ecosystem: Environmental > Aquatic > Freshwater > Lake | place: USA: Sparkling Lake...
AGGAAAAAATTTGCTTTTCCCTTTTGAGCCTTTATTAGAGTATCCACTGCCTGAAGCGCTGTAGGATAATCAGCAACGACAAAATAATTCAAGAAAGGTTCCAGGAAATTTTCAATGGCCACCCTATATTTTTCGTCAACATAAATAATATCAGTTAAAAGTGGAATTTTATTATTCCATTCCTTTTGTTTTGTAAGAAAATGAATAGATTCTGGAAAACCTTCAAGGTTGTCCACCATGCTTTTAGTTAACTTCAATTCATTCTTATTGGCATCTAAATCTCTCCTAATTTTAATTAAATCCTGGTTTTGATTATCCTTTTGAATCTCAAGCTGGGCTAACTTCTCTAATCTAATTTGTTCTTTATGGTCCAATCCATTAATAAACGCCTGTTGGTTTACCTCATCAGCAACTAGTTTATCAACCTCAGAGGATAAAGAATCCATTGAAGTCAAAATTTGATTAAGTTCATTTTGGTTTGTTTCATTTGCCCTTGATAAGTTATCAATTTGCGATTGGTTTACAGCTTTTAATTTTTCAAGATCGACAACTGATTTCTCATATTTAATTTGCTCTAAAAGGATATTATCCATCAAGCTTTTAGCTTCGGAATGATTATTTTTAATTTCGTCCAGTTCCTTTTGTGCAGCATCTAACTCTTGTTCTAACCTAAAAGAAACTCTTTTTTCAAGATTTAATTCAATATTTACCTCAACAATTTCTTCTTTAAGCCTGGAAAGTAAATCTTCTGCCTGGGTAATTTCGCTAACCAGCTTTTTTTCATTTTCACTAATAAACTGTTGTCTTTGAATAGTTAGTTTCTTTTCATTTTCAAGATTTCTTAGATTTGAAATAACCTCATTTAAGTCTTTCTGGTTTTCAGAGAGCCAAATTTCCTTGTCTAAGTGTATTTTTTTTAATTGTTCTAAAGAAGCTTCTTCCTTTTGTATAGAAAAATCAAGTGTTCTATAATCATCTTCAAGTAAGTCAATATCTTTTTTAAACTGAACATATTGTTTTTTTAATATACTAACTTTAAGCAGGGACAGTTCGATGCTCAACTCTTTATACTCATTTTTGAGGTCAAAATACTTTTTAGTTCTTTTGGCCTGTTTCTCCAAACTCTTTAAATTTCCGTCAATTTCGAATAAAAGATCCTCTACCCTATCTAAATCTTCAGAAGCAGATTTTAATTTCGACAGAGCTTCTCTTTTCCTAATTTTATATTTAGATACGCCAGCAGCCTGTTCAAACATTTTTCTTCTTGAATCCTCTTTATCATCAAGGATATCATCAACCATTCCCAAGGCAATGATTGCATAAGAATTAGATCCTATTCCTGTGTCCAAAAAAAGATTGGTAATATCTTTTAACCTGCAATTTACGCCATTCAACTGATATTCACTTTCCCCGCTTCTATATAATAGACGCGAGATTGCTACGGTATTATAGGCTGTAGGGAGTAAATTTTTTGTATTTTCAAAGGTCAAAGTAACTTGGGCTATACCTGCTTGTTTCCTTTTATTTGTGCCATTAAAGATAACATCCTGCATTTGCTCTAATCGCAACTCTCTACTTTTCTGCTCCCCCAAAACCCATCGAATAGCATCAACAATATTAGACTTTCCAGACCCATTTGGCCCCACAATACCAATGACTTCCTCATTAAAGTTAATAACAGTTTGATTGGCAAAGCTCTTGAAGCCTTTAATTTCTAAAGTTTTCAGTTTCATAGCCTGCAAAAATATAAAATCAATGTTAAAGAAAGATGTATTTCAACATAATTCTATTGAATCTGTTTGAAGCAGAATACTAAGGCCTCCATGTCAGCGCGTGAATTATATAAATGGGGAGATATTCTATACGCATTACCTCTTCTTGATATAAAAACATTATTTTGTTGCAGGAGAGATTGAATGGGTTTATTCAACATATAATCAGGTAAGTGTAAGCCAAAAAGATGAGAGGCACGCCATTTCTCATTTTCAATAAATATGCCCATAGATTGTAATTCATCTAAATAAGGAGCAATCAGACGAATGCAATAACTTTGAATCTCAATAGGATCCCAGGCAATTAATTGTTCAAGCGCTTTTGTCAGCATAGGTACTAATTGAAAATTACTGTGTTCACCTACAGAATACCTCGACGCCCCAGTTTGATAATTTTCCTGATAATTTACTAAGGTACTAAAATCTTCGCTTCCATATCTATTTATCCAATTTTCCTCCAAGGGAATTCCATGGTCTAAAACAGGTGAAAAGTAGGCCATTCCAAGAGAGTATGGCCCTAACAACCACTTGTAACCGCCACAAACCAAAGCTTCCGGTTTTAGTTCTTCTACATTTATAGGGAGGGCACCTACGGACTGAGTACCATCAATGACCAACCAGGCACCATATTGATTTGTTTTTTTCCTGATTTCAAGTAAATCAAATTTGGTACCGTCAGCCCAATGGATATTACCCAAAGCAACGGCTGCTGTATTTTCATTTATAGACGCTAATATACTGGCATTCCAATTTTCCCCTCTATTATCTCCCTTGGGTGCGGAGACAATTTTTAAATGAGCACCCTTTGCGTCTGCCTCTCTTTTCCATGGATAGACGTTACTAGGAAATTGACCCTCTACCACAATAATTTCTTGTCCTGCTTTTAGTGGTAAATTTCTCGCCACGGTACTTAATCCATAAGAAGCAGAGGGAATTATAGCTATTCTATTTGCATCCTTTGCCTGAACTAAGGTAGCAAAAAGAGCCTTTAATTTTTCTACCGGTTCAAAGAAATCCATAATTTGCATTTCCCAGGGAGTGTTTTTCCTCTTTAAAGATAAATGACCTACTTCCTCCACCGCTTTAAGTTGCGGAGACATATAGGCACAATTTAGATAATGTATTGAATCAGGTATGGAAAATAGGTTTCTTTGACAGTCAAGCATATCTTTCTTATAAATATACGGTAAATTAATCCTTAAAATCAAGCGTAGAAACAAGTAATTGATCCAATTTTAATCTTTCTTGAGATAGTTTGTTGTTGTCCCATTTAAATTCAAGAGCAAAAACAGTAAGAATGAAGTCTTTTTTAAGCACACAGGTAGGTCTGTCAAACCACAACATACCTGTTTGCCTTTGAATAAAATCAGTGGGAAAATAAATCATTTCGTGTGAAATTCCATATTTAATTTCTGTTTCGAGGAGCCATTCGATGTTATCATTCCCGTTGAGGTTGTCACTAAGTAAACCCATCATTTTATCCATTTTATCGCCGTACCTTTTTATAAAAATGGAGGCTACTTCAGGTTCTAAGCCCAAATGGTTAAATTGATCCTTTAGTCTAACCAAATAACTGTTAAATTCCGACGCTGAATTGAAAGAATTACCATCAAGTAATGTATTTTTTGTTCCGCTGCTTCTTTTTATACCAATTTTATCTTGAAAATGAGATTTAACTAATAGATTAACCACCTTTTCTGCCATTTTTCTAAAACCAGTTAACTTACCCCCCGCAATAGAAATCAAGCCTGATGGAGAAATAAAAATTTCGTCCTTTCTTGATACCTCTGTAGAATCTTTTCCAGGCTCTTTTATGAGAGGTCTTACCCCCACCCATGTAGAAATTATATCGGACACATTGATAGAAAGTTGAGGAAAGAGTGCCTGTAACGTTTTTATCAAATAATCAATCTCATCATTTGAAGAGAATATTTTGTTTTTGTCTTCTGTATATTCTACATCGGTCGTCCCTACATAGGTGGTACTACCTTTAGGAATGGCGAAAATCATTCTTTTTTTTTCAATATCATCAAAGTAAAGAGCCTGTTTAAGAGGAAATTTAGTGTGTGATAACACAATGTGAGTGCCTTTACTTAACAGTAATTCCTTTTGAGGAGGAAATGCATCCAATGAGATGACATCTACCACCCAAGGACCAGCCGCATTGACGACAAGCGATGTTTTTATTTCAAAAATCTCACCTGATAAGGTATCTTCAAAACAAACTGCCTTTATAGATCGGTTTTCATCTGTTTTAATTTGATTAACTTTTGCATAATTAAGACACATTGCATCTTTATTCAATGCTGATTGAATAAGTGTCCAGGTTAATCTATGATCATCCGTTTGGTATTCTGCATATAAAAAGGAGCCTAATAAATTTTTTAAAGGCAACAATGGCTCTAAATTTTTTGTTTTTTCTTTAGCATGATAGGTAAATGAATCTACTTTACCCACCCCAGCGAGCATATCATAAACTGAGAGAGCTAAAGCGGCCATGATTCTGCTTAGCGATCCCTTTTCATAGATAGGAAGAAGCATTTTTTCCGGCCTTACTAGAAATCTGGCTATATTATGGACAATAGCTCTTTCTCTGCCAACCTCATAGACCTGTTTAAATTTTAATTGTTTTAAATACCTTAAACCACCATGAATTAATTTAGTACTCTTACTGCTTGTTCCGGAGGCAAAGTCGTTTTGCTCCAATAATAAAACTTTCAATCCTCTTAATGTAGCGTCCCAGGCAATACCAGCACCAGTAATTCCCCCTCCAATAACAACTAAATCAAATGAACTTTCAAGTATTTGTTTTATATATGCATTTCTTTTGGGGGTTGAGGAAAAAGACATAATTTAAAAAATAAAGCTGTAAAAAGAAACTGCAATGATGGCTCCAATGACCGGACCTACGACAGGAATCCATGCATAAGACCAATCTGAGTGACCCTTACCCGGTATGGGTAATAAAAAATGAGCTAATCTTGGACCAAAATCTCTGGCTGGATTAATGGCAAAACCTGTTGTACCTCCAAATGAAAGTCCAATAGCAACTATCAATCCACCAACAGCAAAGGGTTTTAGCCCTTGCGTAAACTCGTTAGCTCCAATATATAACAAACCTAAAATCAGAAAAAAAGTACCTATAATTTCACTTATGAGATTAGGAACAGTTGCTTTGATGGCAGGCCCGGTACAAAAAACACCTTTTATGCTATCAGAAGATTCTGTAACTTTCCAATGAGGCCAATAGTGAACAACAACCACACAGGCTCCGGTAAAACATCCTAAAATCTGAGCTAAAATATAGCCAGGCACATCGGACCATGGAAAACTTCCCTGAATGGCTAAAGCAATCGTTACTGTAGGATTAAGATGAGCACCGCTGACATCCCCTACTGCATAAATGCCTAAGGTTACTGCCAATCCCCAGGCCAAACAAATAATTAACCAATTGGAACCGTTTGAAATAGTTGATTTTAAACTTGTACCGGCACATACTCCAGCACCAAAACTAATTACAATAGCAGATCCAATAAATTCAGCTAAAAAAGGGGTCATAAAATTAATTTTTAAGAATAATATTCTAAAAATAATAAATTTAACCTACATAAAGATTAAAATGTATGCTTTTTGTAAAATGAAATTAATCCTACAGTTGAGCCGTCGTGTTCTGATACCTTATTGGAAGAGGTTAATTCAGGAAGTATATTGTTGGCCAATTGTTTTCCGAGTTCAACCCCCCACTGATCAAAGCTATAAACATTCCAAATAATACCTTGAACAAAAATTTTGTGTTCGTATAAAGCAATAAGTCTGCCTAGGTTAAATGGAGTTAACTCGTCCATAAAGATGGTGTTTGACGGTTTATTTCCTTCAAATACCTTAAAAGGTAGTAACTTTTTAATAGCATCAAGAGATAATCCTGCTTTCTGTAGTTCCAATTCAGCTATTTCAGGAGATTTTCCATTCATCAATGCCTCCGTTTGAGCGAAAAAATTACTCATTAATTTTTCATGATGATCACTTAATTGATGTTTAGGCTTTGCAGCAGCAATAAAATCACAAGGAATAAAACCAGTACCTTGATGTAAAAGTTGGTAGAAAGCGTGCTGTCCATTGGTACCTGGTTCACCCCATATCACTGGACCGGTAGCATAATTAACCCTTTCGCCATTTCTATCTATAGATTTGCCATTACTTTCCATGTTTCCTTGTTGAAAATAGGCGGCAAATCTATGCAGGTATTGATCGTAAGGTAATATAGCTTCTGATTGGGCGCCCATGAAATTTACATACCATATTCCAATCAAAGCCAATATAACAGGCATATTATTTTCAAGGTTTTCCGTTCTAAAATGTTCATCCATCCAATGAAAACCCTCGAGTAAGGAATCAAAAACTTCATAACCAAGATACAAACAAATGGATAACCCTATGGCACTGGTTAATGAATATCTACCACCGACCCAGTCCCAAAAAATGAACATATTTTCTGCATCAATACCAAAATCAGTTACCGCTTTTTCGTTGGTTGATAACGCAATAAAATGTTTTGCAACATACTTGCTGTCTTTTGCTGCTGATAGAAACCAATCTCTTGCTGAAAAGGCATTAGTCATGGTTTCCTGGGTGGTAAAAGTTTTTGATGCCACAAGAAATAATGTTTCCTCCGGATTCAGTTTTTTGAGCGTTTCAACCAGATGACTGGCATCAATATTTGAAACAAAGTAAACATCAATAGCCGGATCTGCATAAGACTTTAACGCCTCACATACCATTAAAGGACCTAAGTCAGACCCTCCTATACCTATATTGACAATATTTTTGATCTTTTTGCCCGTGTAACCTTTCCAATTTCCGTTCCTAACCTCAGTGGAGAATTTTTTCATTTTCAACTTCACCTGATCTATATCTGACATGATATTATGACCTTCCAGGTTAAGTTCGCTTTTTGCCGGTTTTCTTAGCGCTGTATGAAGCACAGCTCTATGCTCTGTTACATTAATTTTATCGCCTTTAAACATAGCATCCTTAGCTTGTTGAAGGCCACATTCTACGGCTAATTTTTGTAGATTATTAAAAATTTCAGTGTTAATGATATTTTTAGAGTAATCTAAAAGAAAACCGTCTTTTTCAATAGAAAACTGCTCGAATCGATGTGGATTTTCTTGAAATAAACCAGCCATTTTTAATGATTTGGCTTGTTCAGACAGTTGTTCTAACTTTGACCAAGAATTTGTAAGTGTAGGATTTTGATTGGGTAACATAATTAGTCTTTTAAAAGCGGTTTAATCGCATCAATGGGTATCAAAAGTTCAGTTGTGCCAAGGACATAAGGACCTATTTCGTAAACATTATATACAATATAAAGACCTTGTGCTAATAAGGCAAAATTATTAGGCAGTGGCCATTCATTTGAATAAAATCCTTCATCAGTTAAATTAACTGCATCTGAAAGATTCCTTTTTCTTCTAAACTCCTGTACTATTAAATTTTTAAGTGATTTCTCATCTTTTAAGATATCTGAAAAAATTACCTTTTTTCCACTGTCGGGATTAAAAGTTAAGATACTTATATCATTTAAGGGGTGAGCACCTCCTGTATAAATGTTTGTATTTAATAATATGGACAGACTGTTGTTATTATTTTCTAGAATGTCAAAATTCATTTTGAAACTCCACTGTTGAGGAAAATCAACTTCTTTATTAAAACTTTTATGCTGTGAAATAAAAGAATCTATTTTAATTGGAATATCCTGAAGGGAGTTTAAATCAGGAGGAAGACTCTCCATGATTAATGATAATTCTTTAAGAATACTTTGATTAATTAAATCTGCTGAAGAATGATCTAAAATGAAAGGAACATTCATTTCAACTTCAGCACATGAAGTTAAAGAATCAGGGCAAGGAATTGATTTTGAACTAAATTTCTTTGTGGAAAGAGGAATGACGGTACTTTCGTTTCCTTCATCACTATGATTATTCTGGCATGCAAAAATGAAAAAATAAAAAGGTAATGTTAGCAAATAGGATGATGACATAAAGGTAAAAATTTTCAGCGACGAAAAATAGGGAGAATCTTTATCAATGCCTACTTAATTTAAAGATATATAAAAACGGAAGTAATATTAGGAATTTATAAACGACTATGTTTATATTTAGCATTCAATTTTCAGAAAATTAAAAGACATTCTACATTATGGAATTAATTAAAGATACTGCTCAGTTTGAAGAAATATACCATAAGAGTTGTCATCAACCCGAGTTGTTTTGGGATGAAATTGCCTCTGGTTTTACCTGGAAAAAACGTTGGGACAAGGTATTATCCTGGAACTTCACAGAGCCAAACATCCAGTGGTTTGTAAATGGTAAAATGAATATTACTGAAAATTGCCTTGACAGACATTTGCCTGAAAAATCTGATCAAATTGCTTTTTATTGGGAACCCAATTCTCCTGATACATCACCAAGGTCATTTACCTATCTTTCTTTATATCAAGAGGTAAATAAGGTGGCCAATAGTTTAAAGCAGTATGGCATAAAAAAAGGGGATAGAATATGTTTTTATATGCCAATGGTGCCGGAATTGGCTATTGCCATTTTAGCATGTGCCAGAATTGGAGCTGTACACTCTGTGGTATTTGCAGGCTTTTCAGCACAATCTCTGGCAGATAGGATCGAAGATTCTCAATGTAAAATGGTTATTTGTTCCGATTATAATGATCGGGGAGCAAAACATATTGCTGTAAAACAAGTCGTTGATGATGCTTTGCAGTTTCCCGGTTGTCAGTGTGTAGAAAATGTTCTCGTTTATAAAAATACAGGAGATGAGGTGACATGGTATCCGGAACGAGATTTTTGGTGGCATGATGTGGTGCCTAATCAATCTAATGAATGTGAAGCTGAATCCATGGATTCTGAAGACATGCTTTTTATTTTATACACTTCTGGTTCAACGGGTAAACCTAAAGGGGTCGTTCATACCTGTGGAGGTTATATGGTTTATACCGCCTATTCCTTTAAACAGGTTTTTCAAATAAATGAAAAGGATTTGTATTGGTGCACTGCTGACATAGGTTGGATAACTGGACATTCCTACATTGTTTATGGTCCCCTCCTTGTAGGTGCTACCTCGCTCATGTTTGAAGGTGTTCCAACTTATCCAGATGCCGGAAGATTTTGGGAAATTTGCGACAAATATAATGTTACTCATTTTTATACGGCGCCTACAGCTATAAGAGCCTTAATGGCTTATGGAAATTCATTTGTGGAAAAATATCAATTAAAGAGCCTGAAAGTTTTGGGAAGTGTAGGTGAACCCATCAACGAAGAAGCATGGCATTGGTATAACGAAAAAGTTGGAAAAAATAGATGCCCTATTGTAGATACCTGGTGGCAAACAGAAACGGGTGGTATTATGATCTCAACTTTAGCGGGAATTACGCCATCTATTCCTAGTTATGCAACCAAACCATTGCCTGGTATTCAGCCAGTTCTATTGTCAGCAGACGGAATCGAACTGGAGGGAAATGAAGTAGAAGGTTTATTATGTATCAAGTTTCCCTGGCCTTCCATTCTTAGAACAACCTACGGAGATCATGAAAGGTGCAGACAAACCTATTTTTCTCTGTATCCAAGGTATTATTTTACCGGAGATGGTGCAAAACGGGATAAAGATGGAAATTATCGAATTATTGGAAGAGTAGATGATGTAATCAATGTATCTGGCCATAGATTAGGTACGGCAGAGGTTGAAAATGCCATAAATCGTCATCCTCATGTGGTGGAATCAGCCGTGGTTGGTTTTCCCCATGATATTAAAGGACAGGGAATTTATGCCTATGTTATACCTGTCGATTTTAATATCGATGAAACTATTTTGAAAAAGGAAATTGCAGAAGTTGTGGCCAAACAAATTGGTGCCATTGCAAAGCCAGATAAAATTCAATTAGTTTCCGGCCTACCCAAAACCAGATCAGGCAAAATTATGAGAAGAATTTTACGAAAGGTGGCCGGTGGAGAAACAGAAGGTTTCGGAGATGTAAGTACGTTACTTAATCCTGAAATTGTTGAAGAAATAAAAGACGGAGCCGTGTAATTTTTTAGAAATGACTTATTATGCTTGGAAATATTCCGTCGAGAAAAAAAATCAGATATCCGATTGGGGAAAGGTTATTAGCCTATTTGTCTTACTATAACAGAGTAAGTAAACTTCCTCTTCAATATAGCGATTTACTTCGATACGAAGCAACGATTCCTGTGATGGGTCAAAATGATAAAGACACGGGCTGGGAATCTGTTTTTTATAATGAATCAGCTCAAACTGAAATTTATAATAGCCTCAAACTTATTTATGCCTTATTAAAAACAGGTGGTGATATTAGTGTGATGGAACATTTAACCATTGCCAGAATTGATTTTTGTACTTTTGGAAATTCCAAACCTTTTCGCATTCGAATTATTAACAGGCTGAATGATAATTATGACCATTTTTATGTCAAAATATCAGATGCATCAAGAGTTTATGGTTTAGAGTTAGAATCACTTCTTTCTCCTAATTTTTTCTACTACTTAATTGACGGCGAAACACTTATAGAAGAACATATTGCGGGTATTCCAGGTGACGATTTTATTAATAGACGCTTAAATACTGATCTTTTTAATCAGATAAGAATTATTAAAGAATTTGTTAAGTTTAACGAAAGATGCTTCGCAAGGTTACTTGGTGACATGCGATCATACAATTACGTTGTAGATATTACACCTTATATTGAAGGTAACCAATATAGAATGAGGGCCATAGATTTTGATCAACAAACATTTGAAGGTTCAAAAAGATTTTATCAACCCCAATATTTTAAAGAAAACAACCCTATTATTACCCTCGGTATTAATAATATTGGCCCTGAGTCGGTTAAACAATATCAAATGGAGGAAAGAAGTCTTATTGCCGAGAGAATAAGAACTGAACAGGACAGAGTAAATAGTCTGTTCAGGATTTTTAGAATGGATGAAATTTCAACAAAAGATAAAACCAGACAATTAGGGAATGAATTGTCTCAATTACATGGCGATATTGCTTTTAAACAAGCGGTAACTATGGGTGAAATAACACAGTTACATTTAGAGAAAATACTAAATAAACCTGTAATAAACTGGCAATGACGTCCCATGAATTTTTATCTCAAACAGAATGGTTAAGATATAAACGTCATTTACAATTGCCAGGATTTGACGAAAATGCCCAGATGGCGTTAAAAAAATCTAAAGTTTTAGTAGTGGGTGCCGGTGGTTTAGGGTGTCCTATACTTTTATATCTCGCTGCAGCGGGTATTGGAAAAATAGGGATAGTAGATTTTGATGTTATTAATATTGAAAATTTGCATAGACAAATATTGTATAATGAATCTGATGTTGGCAGACATAAAGCCATCGTGGCAAGTGAAAAAATAAAAATACTTCAACCTTTTGTTCATATTGAAGTATTTAATTTGGCAATTAATTATGAAAATGTCAAATCGATTCTTTTTGATTACGATGTCATTGTGGATGGTTCTGATAATTTTGCAACGAGATATTTACTAAATGACGCTTGTGTTATCATGGATAAACCTTATATCTATGGAGCTGTTTTTCAGTATGAAGGACAGGTTTCAAGCTTCAATGTACTTTTGAATAACAAAAGGAGCTGTAATTATAGAAATATTTATCCAGTTCCACCGGAAACAGGAGTTATACCTTCCTGTGCAGAAGGTGGAGTACTAGGTGTACTGCCAGGAATCATTGGCTGTGTTCAAGCATTAGAAGTAATAAAGCTCATTACTGGGTTGGGTGAACTCATTGTAAATTCAACCTGGATTTTTGACTCATTATCTATGGAAAGTCAAAAAATAAATATATCAAACCCTATTCCGTTCAGAATTAGTGATATCATTCCCATCCAAAACTTTTGCATTCCTTCTGTGATTAACGAAATTGAATGTTTTGAAGATTGGGAAGAAAAACTCAAAAATTTTCAATTAATTGACGTACGAACGGTGGAAGAGAGAAATACTATTAGTTTGGGAGGAATGCACATTCCAATGAATAGCATCAAAGAAGAATTCAACAAGATACATGACAATAAAAAAGAAATACTATTTTACTGTCAGACAGGAATGAGAAGCAAACAAGCGGCGCAAATTTTTCAGCAACTGACCGAAGGGAAGAAAATAGTATATTCTCTTAAAGGCGGTATAGCATCATTAAAAAACGTAGGATTAATTTTTAGCAAAAAGGAATAATAAGTGCCTCATGGATTCCTTCAGATTTTTTCTATCCACAATAAAATCTAGGAATCCTTTTTCCAGCAGAAATTCTGCTGTTTGAAATCCTTCAGGAAGTTCTCTTTTAATCGTTTCTTTTATAACCCTAGGACCAGCAAAGCCAATTAAACATTCGGGTTCTGCCATATTAATATCACCGAGCATAGCAAATGAAGCGGTAACTCCTCCTGTTGTTGGGTCAGTCATCAAACTAAAAAATGGATATCCAGCACGGGCAAGCAGCGTAAGCTTTGCAGAGGTTTTAGCCATCTGCATCAAAGAATATGCTGATTCCATCATACGGGCACCACCAGATTTACTAATAATCAATAATGGACACTTCGAAGAAATAGCTGAATCAATAGCACGAGAAATACGTTCCCCAACGACAGAGCCCATAGAACCACCAATGAAACTGAAATCCATACAAGCAATCACCAGTTTATTATCGTCAATATTTCCAAGTGCCACTGTGATAGCATCAGAAACACTATTTTTCTTATAAGCTTCTTCTAATCTCTGCGGATAAGATTTTACATCTTCGAAAGAAAGGGCATCTTTAGATTTTAATTCTTCATGTAAAAGTTGATAATCCGCATCGAAAATAATTTCAAAATAATCATCTGAACCAATTCTTGTATGATAATTACATTTAGGACATTTATGGTAATTCTCCCTAAGCTCCTTTGCAGTAGAAGTTTCTTTACAACGGTCGCATTTATACCAAAGTCCCTCCGGCGCTTCCTTCTTATTTCTAGTGGCAGTTTGTATGCCTTCCTTCAATCTTTTGAACCAACTCATATATCATATATTAAACCCGGAAGAAAATTAAAATCTTGCAAATTTATACAAAAATCCCATTATTCAACATAACTTATACTTTTCACCGCGGCAATAAAAGCTTTTACACCCTCTAAAGGAGTATCCGGATAAACACCGTGACCTAAATTAGCAATATGGTTTATTCCAAAATCTTTACACATTTTGACTGTTTCATCAAAAACATGTTGAGGTGTGGCATAAAGCAAGCAAGGATCCATATTACCTTGTAAGACCGTATCGGCGCCCAACCATTGACGCACCTTCAATGGTGAAATATTCCAGTCAATGCCAATGACATCTGGCTTTAATGCAGCAATATCTTGTAATTGAATCATCGCACCTTTAGCAAAAATAGTAAGAGGAACTTCAGGAATGGCCTCCTTTATTCGTTTCATATATGGCAAAGAAAAAGTATTAAATTGCTCCATACTTAAAAGACCGGCCCAAGAATCAAACAATTGCAAGGTTTGAACTCCCGCCTTAACTTGATTCCTCAAATAATGAATGGTGCTATCTGTAATTTTATCCAATAAAAGGTGAGACCATTCAGGTTCAGTATAAAGAAACTTTTTTGCTACAGAAAAGGTCTTACTACCCTTTCCTTCTATCATATAAGCTAAAATAGTCCAGGGCGCTCCAGCGAAACCTATTAATGGAATATTTTCAGGAATGTGTTTATTAATTTCTAAGATAGTATTATACACGTAATCAAGTCTTTCAGCAGCTGCCTCACCTGTTAAAAGCTGATCAATATCACTCTTTGATTGAATAGTTTTAGGGAAAAACGGACCTCTGGCTTCGATCATTTCATAATCTAGGCCCATTGCCTCTGGAATGACCAAAATATCACTAAATAAGATAGCGGCATCAACTTTGAGCAAATCAACAGGCTGTAAAGTTACTTCTGCGGCCAACTCAGGCGATTTTACCAACTCTTTGAAATCAGTTAGTTTTGCTCTTATTGCTTTATATTCAGGTAGAATTCTACCAGCTTGCCGCATTAACCAAACAGGTGGCCTCTCAACCAGGTCTCTATTAATCGTTCTTATGAATAACGTGTTCTTTTTCATCATGCAAATTTATCAAAATAGACTAAATTTTTACCATTTCTGAACATTCTATATGCAAATATTAAAAATTACCTTTCTATTTTTGCTTCACAAAAAATGTAAAATGGAAAAAAATTTTCTAGGTGTTGGCTCAAGGGTAAATCATCCTGCTTTTGGCGATGGGGTGATAATAAAATTATACCCTATATCTTATGATGTTTGCTTTATGCTATATGGAATAAAACAAGTTGGGAAGGATTACGACAAATGGGAAGTTATAGAACACATTCCCGCCGAAGAAGCCATTACTTATTCCGAAGCAGAAAAAAGTTTACTCAAGATTTTGAAAAACTTTAATCTTATACAGGATAATCCTGATTTAGGTGATAGATGGAAAAATGGTATGCTTATTTTACAACCGTCCGACAAATCACTCAAGAGTAAAGAAATTCCCATAGAAACTTTTTTTCAGAAAATTATCATGACAAGAGAAAGGCTGAGAGTTATGGAACAAAAAATTAATAACCATGCATTTTTAAGTGATGAGGATAAAATAATTCTTCAACAATATATAACAAAAATTTATGGTAGTTTGACCACATTCAATATTTTGTTTAACAAAAAGGAACATTATTTTGTAGGTGAAAAAGGTGCTTAAAGCTTCTTTTTCAGCCTAAATATACTTTCATCCTGTCAATGTGAATGATAATAATTTTAAGCTTGTAGAAGGTTTTCCATATATCTATTTTATTTACTGATTATTATAATATTTTTAGCTAAAAAGAGTATATTTTTGCATAATTAGTGCACACCAAATAATCGTGATACCTACATGAGATTACTCACATTGAATTTATTTTCTTCCCTCACCATTTTATTGCTTTGCTCATCCTGTTTAGTGACTGATGATCATTTTTCAAGATTACCAAATGGATCATGGAGAGGCGTTTTGAAACTTGACTCAAGGCCTGTTAGTTCAAATCCTAAAGGAGAACCACTTCCTGAAAAGTTAAATCTTACCTTTGATGAAGTTACAGAGGGAGAGTTGCCATTCACCTTTGAGATAACTTATATTACTGAAGACAGTTTTGTCATGGACCTCATTAACGGAGCAGAAAAAATCAGGGCATCAGAGATATTATTTGGAAGGGATAAATATTTAGCAAAAGATACTTTTAGAATTAATTTTCCGATTTATGATACTTATTTGCATGGTTTGTATGAAGAAAATGTCATGGAAGGAGAATGGGTTATAAATTATAGAACGGAATTTAATAGAATTCCATTTGTTGCAAAATTTGGACAAAACCACAGATTTACCCAACTTAAAAAAGAACCCCTTATGAATTTAACTGGTTCATGGGCCACTGAATTTGGTCTAGTAGAGGGTGAGGAACCATATCCTGGAGTAGCTGAATTAAAGCAAATTGGGAATCATTTAACAGGAACTTTTTTAACTGAAACAGGAGATTACAGGTACTTAGAAGGCACAGTTCAATTTAATAAATTATATCTATCTGTTTTTGATGGATCACATGCTTTCCTTTTCGAAGGAAAAATTAATACAGACTCCACCATAAATGGAATTTTTAGGTCTGGTAAACATTATCAAACAATCTGGAAGGCCAAGCCCAAAAAAAACAGCGTTTTACGAGATCCTAATGCTATTACCACATCGGTAAATGATACCCCCCTTTCTTTTGAGTTTCCTGATACTAAGGATAATCTTGTTTCATTAAATGATATCAAAGGAAAAGTGAAAATTATTCAATTGTTTGGAACGTGGTGTCCCAATTGTTTGGACGAAACTAATTTTTTATTAGATTATCTCTCGAAAAATAAAGAGAAAAATATAGCTGTCATTGGATTAGCTTTTGAACGTTATCCAGAAAAGGGAAAAGTGCTGCCCATTTTATCTTCTTATAAAACGAGATTAAAAATTCCTTATCCTATATTGTGGGCTGGATCATATAATAAAAAAGAAGCATCGAAAGTTTTACCAATGTTAAATGGGATAACAGCTTTTCCGACCTTGTTGATTTTGGATGAAAATAATAGGGTTATAAAAATTCATACTGGATTTAATGGACCTGCCACAAGTCAGTATGCATTTTTTAAAAGAGATTTTGAAGAATCCATTGAAAAAATACTTAATATTTCCAATAAATAAATCATAATTATCATGAATCAAGTGGTAGCTTTAGCATATTGTAAGGAAAATCAATCATCTGTTAATAAAATCATACAGGATTTTAAGAACACCAATATCCAGTTTAAGCTGGTGAGTTCCATTAGTCATGAAGAGCCATCGATTTATAATCAGTTGGAGAATTTTGAAGGCCCCATCATTGTATTAATCAGTGTAAACTTTTTACGATCTATTTCGTGCATGCAGAACACTTTATCATTAGTTACCAGGAAGGCTAATAATTTGGTGCCAATATTGGTAAACGGCACCGAATCTGATCCTCTGACGGGTGAACTTAAGGAAGTACCAACAACCATTGATAAAATTGGAGATATTATACCATACATAAATTATTGGCAAAGTCAATATTTAGAGGCCAGAAGTCGAAAAACAGAGATAAGAGCTGATGAATCTGAGAAAATAGAATTTGAAAATCATTCCAATTTATTAAGAATGCTTTCATCAGAAGCGGGAGAAACCTTGAGACACTTAAGGAAGTTTTTGCCACCATCTCTCGTAGAATGCAGATCGTTAAAAAATAAATATCAATTACTTCAAGACCAATTAATTGAGTTCCCCTTTCAGGATAATTTATTTTTGGAGGACGACTCGGAACAAATAATAGAAAATGATTTTGCCTTTCCTCCACCTATTTTAATACCAGAATTTAAGGAGTTTGAAGAGGAAGAAATAGGTGTTAAAGAAAATACCTCTAACATAGATAGTGGCGACTTTAATTTTACTAGTTCATCGAACGAAGATTCATCCATTTTGGCAAAAAATGAGGCTGCAGAAATTAAAATCAGCGAGGATTCAGCGAGTGAGGATATTTCTGATTATAAACCTACTTTACCTATTGGAACCACAGATTTAACGCTTCCTCCCAAAGAACAGGCTATTCCTGAAGTTTCGTTAACTTTTGAAACTTCAGTTATTAAAGAGGAAGAAAAAGAGAATGTTATATCTATTGTTGAACCTGAATCTTCCCTAGAAGCAGCATCTTCATTGTACAAACAAATTGAAAAGCAGTATCCTACAGATGTTGAGAGACAATATTTTCATTTAAAACTTGTATTAA
>Ga0164294_10002325_pt1 | contig 17211 bp, 10 predicted proteins | sample GEODES005metaG_FD_111479 | JGI IMG/M metagenome (GOLD analysis project Ga0164294, IMG submission 111479) | Oligotrophic lake water microbial communities from Sparkling Lake, Wisconsin, USA - GEODES005 metaG | ecosystem: Environmental > Aquatic > Freshwater > Lake | place: USA: Sparkling Lake...
CTATATCTGTAGCTGATAATTGTTTTGGGAAAAAATCAGCTACTGCATATTCTTCATATTGAGGAGTAAATTTATTTTCTGGAAATTTTATAAAAGTTTGGGTTAGCTTATTTCCTAATATATTTTTTAGATTTAATAAGAAAGGAGATGGCATAGAGTTTGAAGAGCTATCTGTTTTTATCGATCTAGTGATTAGCACTTTTTTATTATGTAAGTTTAGATAAAAATCATACATCGAATTTCCAAATCGTGCATCCCAAGAATCTAAACCTATCTCTTTAATCATTTGATTGTTTAACCAAGGGCTATTTATTTTAGGTAGAGGGTAAGAGTTAAGAATAAAATTTGTGTATATTATAAGGTCGTAATTTATCAAAGTTATATCATTGGCAGAACAAATAGTTATATTACTATTGCTTGATGAGTTATAAACTCTTCCACCTGATAGTAACTCTTTTAGTATTTCTGAAAATATTTTTAAATCATCTGATATTAATAGCCAATTGATATTGGTAAGTTCCATTATGGTAGTAGCGATTTTATTATTATAAAATCCTTCCCATAAATTAGGGTGAATTATTTTGCATGCTTCAATAATTGTTGTTAATATCGAACTAAATTCAAAATTTGTAATTTTCTTTGATAAAGCTTTGCAAATATTATTTAATTTCTCTATCTCATCTGGGGTGTTAAAATTATTAGCAATTATTTCTCTTATAACATCGATATTTTGAGCAAATCTATTATGTTTAATAATTAATTGTTTTAATTTTATTGTTTCTTCGCAAATAATTAAAGGATGTAAAATTAGACTTATAAAATTTTTTAATGAAAATTCTTGGGAGATAATTTTAGCTACTTCTATTATAAAACTAGTTATATGGAGGTTTAATATGTTTTCTCCTATTAGATCAGAAAAATTAAGTCGGTATTTATCAAGTTTAGCGGTAAAATAATCTTTTATTTTGTCATTAGTAATTAAAATTGCAATTTTAGCATTCTGATTTTTTGTCAAAGTTTCAGAGCATGCAGCAGCAACATATTCAGCTTCTAAGAATATATTATCAAATTCAATATATTCTATATTTTTTGTAAAATCATTATCAGAGCTTTCAGTTAGTAAATTATCTAATATTGTAGGTTTCGTAGGTTTATTTAAATAAGGTAGTTTGATAGGATTAACATTTAACTGATTTAATAATTTATATATATTATATAAAGCCTCTTCTGGAACTAGTTGTTTGTTTTTAGTTAAAGCAAATGGTGGTAGGATAATATGACTATTTAAGAGTTTGGATACTCCTATGATAAAGTCTGTTGTTATTTTATTATTACCGATAACGCCAGCAATTATTATATAATTATTGCTATTTTCCAGGCTTTTTAACTCTGTTTCGAATATTAATTTTTGATATTGAGAAGCTGTTGATTTTTTTATCAAACTAACTTGTTCTTGCCAGTTTTTATAAGCAAATTCTAAAAAATCATAAATAAAATGCCAATGTTCTGCTTGGTTTAGAGTAGGTATGTTTTTTAATTTTGTAAAATCAATATCATTAGCCTCAAATTCAAAAAATAATCTTATGATAGATGAAGATAAATTGATAGTTTGGATTGTCGAATAATTTAAATTACCATAAGAATTAATGATTTTTGTCATAATCATTTTTTCTTCTAAGCTATTAATTTTACCGATCTGATCAGAAGGTATTCTAAAAGTTTCTTCCATGGAAGAGCTAATATCATTTATAGGTATAATATTAGGTAATATTGCTGCGGTACCAATTTTATTGATAATCTCTTTTTGTAAATAATTGCAAAGATAACCATTTGGTAAAATAATTTTTACATTATTTAAATCGATTCTAAAATTAGCAAGAACAAAATCTGCTACTTCAGAAATAAAAGTTTCTTTTTGTGAAGAGAGATATATTGCCATGTAATTTAAGTGTAAAATATTACCATTATATAGTAGATAAGTTTTGCAATAACAGAGATTGTTAAGATTTTTATAAAATTTACTCTGCAAAATCCTGAGAATAATATTATAAATTTACCAAAAAATGGTACAAAACTAATAATAATTACTATAGGGAAAAATCTAGACTTTGCTATAATTTCAATTTTTGAATTTATTTCAGATGCTTTTTGGTTTGCTGGTGCCAAAATTTTGGAACACATAATTCCAAAAATATAATTTACGCATATAGATAATATATAAGCAATTATAGCAACTAATAATATAATTTTTTTATCATAATTACCAAATGTTTGCATAGTATCAAGAACTATTTCTGATGAAATATTAAAAGCAAAGTTGCTGGTTAAAACATCTGTAAATAGTAGTAAATAAATTTCATACAGATCCATTTCTATTATCGCCAGTTTATTTTAAATTGAGTCTAAGGTTCTTATCTTAGCTTTGTAATGAATTTCATTTTGAGACATAACAACGGTTGACGGTCTGAATCTTTCAATGACTGATCTTATGTAAGGTCTTGTATAAGCATTGGTAAGTAAAACAGGCATATAACCTTTGATTGCCTGATTATCAAAAGATTTTTTTACTTTTGCAACAAAATCTTGCAACTTGGATGGTGGCATAGAAAGTTGTTTGTTACCAGTTCCATCATCTACTAAGCTTTCAATAAATGTTTTTTCCCATTCTGGTGACATTGCTATTATAGGAATGAAGCCATCTTTATTTGTGCTATAATGACAAATTTGTCGTGAAAGCTGAACTCTTACAGCTTCGGTCATTGCTATTAAATTTTTGTTAGCCCTTGCTGAATCGGTAACTGATTCAAGAATAGTAGGTAAATCGCGAATAGATATCATCTCTGATAGTAGATTTTGCAATACTTTCTGTAGGGATGCAACTGATACTATATCGGGTATCACATCTTTTACTAATTGTTTATGTTCTTCGTTAAGATTATCAAGAAGTTTTTGAGTCTCGCTATAAGATAATAAATCAGTAATATTTTCTTTTATTAATTCGGTGAGATGTGTGGTAATAACTGTCGTTGGATCAACAATAGTACAGTTATAAAACAAAGCTTCTTCTCTATAACTTTCTTCTATCCACTTAGCTGGTAGATCAAAAGATGGTTCTTTTGTGCTTTCTCCTGGTATGTTTACATTTGACCCTTGAGGATCAATAATCATAAGTTTTCCTGCTCTTACAAAACCTCTACCAGCTTCTAGTTCTTTGATTTTTATTATATATGTCTCATTATCTAATTGTATATTATCTTGAATCCTTACAGAAGGCATAACAAAACCATATTCTTGAGCTATTTGTTTACGCAAACCTTTTATCTGTTCTGTTAAACTATGACCATTATTATTGCTAATTAATGGCATTAGTCCATAGCCAATTTCCAATCTAATTGAGTCAAGTTGTAGAGTTTCTGACATTTGAGCATCTTGAGTCAAAGCTTTCTGTTCGGAATTTTCTAAAGATTGTCCTGTACTTGAAGAATCAGATATTGCTGAGCCAGTTTGTGGGTTGATATCTTTTTGTTGTTTAGTATATATTAAATAAGATGTACCGCCAGTAGTCAAAGAAATTAATGCAAAAGGAATAAATGGTAAGCCAGGAAGGAACGCCATAAAACCAGTAACAATCGCAGTCATCATCATGGCTTGAGGATATTTTCCTAGTTGGTCAAAGATCATCTGGTTAGCAGATTCAGATGATCCAGCTTTTGTAACTAAAAGACCAGCTGACATTGAGATTATAAGAGAAGGAATTTGGGATACAAGACCATCTCCAATGGTTAATATTGTGTATGTTTGAACTGCAACATCAAAAGAAAGATTTTTTTGAAGAATGCCGACTATCATGCCACCAATTAAGTTGATGAAAGTGATTATTAAGCCAGCTATGGCATCTCCTCGGACAAATTTATTAGCACCATCCATTGCGCCATAAAAAGTGCTTTCATCTTCAAGGGTTTTGCGTCTTGCTTTAGCACTTTTTTCATCAACTAAACCAGCAGCAAGGTCAGCATCAATTGCCATTTGTTTACCAGGCATTGCGTCTAAACTAAATCTTGCCGCTACTTCGGCAATACGTCCAGAACCTTTTGTAATAACAACAAAATTAATTAAGGTTAGAATTAAAAATACTATTAACCCAATTACTACATTTCCCTGCATTACAAAGCTGCCAAAAGCTTCAATAACATGACCAGCAGCGTCTGGACCATTATGTCCATTTGATAAAATGAGTCTAGTTGAAGCGATATTCAGTGATAATCTTAGTAGAGTGGTTACTAATAATATTGTTGGAAATACACTAAGTTCAAGGGGTCTTATTATGAATAAAGTTGTCATTAAAATGATAAGAGAGCTTCCTACTGAAAAAGCTAGTAGCAAATCCAAAAGAGCAGTTGGTACTGGAAAAAGCAATACCATTAGAATGCCAACTATAGAGCAAGCTAAAGCTATATCCGCATATTTTGAGAATTTTTTTAATTTATCAAACATTACGAGTAGTTTATATTGTTATTCATTGCCGACCCTGATATGTCCAACTTATCTTACCTGCTTGTAAATTTTAGAAAAATGCTGTTTTAATTAGTAAAAAAATAGGTCTTAATTCAAGAATTTTCTATAATTATTCAAGATTAATTTAAGATATTAACTACAGGTAGTCAAGTATTAATCAAGTATTTAGTCAAGTATTTTTATAGTAATAATCAAGTATATTTTATGGTAATATGTTTTTTCTATGGTATAGTGCTTCTTTATGTTTATATAGGTTGCTGAAAAAAAATTTAGTAAAAATTATATGATAAAAAAAACAATAGGAATATATCCTGGAACTTTCGATCCAATAACCAATGGGCATGCTGATATAATTTCAAGAGCTAGTAAGATTACAGATGAGCTAATTTTGGCTATTTCCACTTCTTACAGTAAAAATCCTATGTTTTCTATAGAAGAAAGATGTAATCTTGCCAGAATTTATTTAGAAAAATATAATATTGCTAGCAATGTAAGGGTAATGAAATTTGATGGTTTGCTTGTTAATTTTGCTAGCAAAATTGGGGCTGGTATAATTATTCGAGGGCTTAGAGCTGTCTCTGATTTTGAATATGAGTTTCAAATGGCTTGTATGAATTCAAGGTTGGAAGAAAATATAGAAACTATATTTTTGCCAGCTTCAGAAAAAAATCAGTTCATTTCTTCTAGATTAGTAAAAGAAATAGCAAGTCTTGGGGGTCCTATATCTGCATTTGTCATTCCTGAGATAGAAGAAAAAGTAATAGAGTATTATAAAAAATGATTACTTCGAAATGTACTCTTACAATAGATCTTGATATTATAAAAAAAAATTACCAAAATTTACAGAAAATTTGCAGTGAGTCAGAAGTAGGGGCTGCTGTTAAAGCTAATTGTTATGGTCTTGGGGTGCTGCATATTACTCCTGTTCTTGCTAAATATGGTTGCAGGCATTTTTTTGTTGCAAATCAAGATGAAGGGGTAAATTTAAGAAAAATTTTAAATCAACAAAATTTAAGTTCTGAATTTACGAATATATACGTTTTAAATGGTTATTTTGTTGGCGATAAAGATGATTTTCTAGAATCGAATCTTATTCCTGTGTTAAACAGTTTGTATCAATTCGAATTATGGCAAGATTTAGCTCTTCAATTAAATAGAAAACTACCTTGTTTGCTACATATTGATACTGGAATGAATCGTCTTGGAATGAAAGAGCGTGAATTTGAAGCTTTGTTAGAATATGTTGATAATCTAGAGATTTTGTGTGTAATGAGTCATTTGTCTTCTTCGGAAGAGTTTGATAATGAATTAAACATCATGCAGCTAAATAAATTTAAAAAATTGGGAGCATTATTTCCGCATGCTAAAAAAAGTTTAGCAAATTCTAGTGGTATTTTCTTGGGTTCAAATTACCATTTTGATATTGTTCGCCCAGGCGCTGCTCTATATGGTATAAACCCAGCGCCTTATATAAAAAAATCTGTTGTTAAGAATCCGTTAGAGCTTACAGCTCCTATAGTGCAAATTAAAGAATTAGAACAAGGTGAATTTGTTGGTTATAATGTTACATATCAAGCCAACCAAAATCATTTAATGGCAACATTACCACTTGGTTATGCAGATGGCTATCTTCGCTCTCTTAGTAACAAAGGGGTGGTGTTTATCAATGATAAACCAGCTTCTGTAATAGGTAGAGTATCAATGGATCTAATAACTATTGATGTTAGCAAAATACCAAAAGAAGAATTGTTTTTAGGTCAGAAAGTAGAAATTATAGGAAAAAATATGAGTGTTGATCAAATGGCAAATCTTGCTGGAACAAATGCTTATGAAATATTAACCATGTTGGGTGATAGATATAATAGAGTTTACAAATCTGTCGTCTAGTGTAAACTTCATATGAGTTAACTAATAATGACATTTAAAATATAAAATATTATGTTTTTACCTTTAGAATATTTGGGTCGTCAGACAATTGATTTTTTTCAAAAAGTTGGAATTCTTTCGATTTTTATTGCAAAAATTATGAGTGGTCTTGTTAAAAGACCGTTTTATTTAGGTTTGATCTTGCGTCAGATAATTTCTATAGGTTATTTTTCTTTGCCAGTAGTAGCAATGACTGCTATTTTTTCAGGAGCTGTTCTAGCTTTGCAAAGTTATACTGGATTTTCACGTTTTTCCGCTGAAAGCTCAATTGCTACTGTTGTTGTTCTTTCTATTACTAGGGAGCTTGGGCCAGTTCTTGCTGGTCTTATGGTAGCAGGAAGAGTGGGTGCTTCGATTGCAGCTGAAATAGGTACTATGAAAGTAACAGAACAAATTGATGCATTATTTATATTATCAACTGATCCGATTAAGTATTTAGTAGTTCCAAGAGTTGTCGCTTCTGTTATAACCATGCCGTGTCTTGTGTTAATTGGAGATATTATAGGTGTAATGGGTGGATATTTAGTAAGTGTGCATAAACTAGGTTTTAATGGTACTAGCTATATCAAAAATACAATAGAATATTTAGAAACAATGGATGTTGTTTCGGGTTTAGTAAAAGCTTCTGTGTTTGGTTTTATAATAGCAATAATGAGTTGTTATCATGGATATTATTCAGGTAAGGGAGCTAAAGGAGTGGGTTCAGCCACTACTGATGCGGTTGTTTCTTCTTCAATACTAATTTTACTCAGTAACTATTTAATTACTGAGTTGTTTTTCAGCTAATTCTACATGTTATGACAGATAATATAAAAATAAAAGTACGAAATTTAAGTAAATCTTTTGGTAGTCACAAAGTACTAGATGGATTAGATCTTGACGTAAAAAAAGATAGTTCCCTTGTTATACTTGGTGGATCTGGTACTGGAAAATCTGTTTTGATTAAAGCAATGCTAGGTCTTTTGTCGCCAGATGAAGGAAGTATTATGTTTGATAATCAAGAAACCGTCAATATTTCTCAAAAAGATCGTTTAAAAATTTTAGAAAATTGTGGTTTTCTTTTTCAGGGAGGAGCTTTGTTTGACTCTTTGAATGTTAGTGAAAATATTACCTTTTTTGCACAAAAATTATATTCTTTAAATAGTAATGAAATAAAAGATTTGGCAATTCGTAAATTAAAATCAGTAGGTTTGTCTGAGCGAATATTGAATTTATATCCTGCTGAATTATCTGGAGGAATGCAAAAAAGAGTTTCATTAGCTAGGGCTATTTGCACTGATCCAAAAATTATATTTTTTGATGAGCCAACAACAGGACTTGATCCAATTATGGCAAATGTTATCAATGATTTGATTGTTAAAATCCGAGAAGAGTTAGGGGCAACAACTATAGCTATTACTCATGATATGAATAGTCTAAGAAAAATAGCTAAAGAAGTGGTGTTAATTTACAATGGGAAAATCATATGGTCTGGAACCAAAAATGAAATGGAAACAACAGATAACCCATATATGGTGCAGTTTATTAATGGATTTTCATCTGGTCCTTTCGAGATTTAGATTAAATGAATAAAAATTATTGATGATCAATAAAAATTTTCCTTATTATCTAATATTAGTTACAATTTCTTTTATTATTATAGCCTGCATTGCATTAGCTAAAGAACAAAAGCATAATTACATTAAGTTTATTGTTAAAGAAGATAAAAATATAGAGGATTCGATAAAAGAAGTTATAAAAAAACTTAATGAACTTGCTCGAGATATGGAGAAGAGAGCAAAAATATATAATACTATAAATCAAAAAGCTTATTGGGAAAGCGAAGCCAAGAAATCCTTTTTAAAATATTTGCAATCAGAGGGTTATTATGGCGCAACTATTGAAACGGAGTTTGTAGAAAGAAAAAGCGTAATTATTTTTTATATTAATAAAGGGCAAAGATATAAAATAAAAAAACTTTTTTTTAGATATGTGGAAAATAGTAATCATAACATAAAAATTCCCAATTTTATTGATCTAGCAATTAAAGAAGGAGATTTTGCGATAGCTAATAATATTATAGATGTACAAAACTCTATAGAGAAATATATTGAAAATAATAATTGTCTTCTGAGTTTAGAAGTAAAACACGATGCGATAATAGATAATTTAGATGATACTATATCATTGGATTTTGTAATTAATGCTGGGCCCAATGCTAAGATAAAATCTTTTGATTTTAATGGGCTAGTTTCAGTGAATTCTGATTATCTGAAAAAAATAATACCATTTAAAAATGGTCAATGTTTTCGCTGTTCATTAATTACAGAGGCTCAAGAATCATTGCAAAAAACAGGTCTTTTTACAATCGTAACAGCAGAAATTCCAACTTATACAGATAATGATGCGGAAGTGCCAGTTATATTTAATTTAAAAGAGGGAAAGCACAGAACTTTAAAAGCAGGTTTTAGTTATGGAACTGATATGGGTTTTGGTGCCACAGCTGGTTGGAATCATAGAAATTTTTTAGGTAATGGTGAAACAGTGAAAACGGAATTATTTGCTAATCAAAAGGAGCAAATAGCTGATCTTGTTTTTACTCAACCTTTTTACAAACAAGATAATCAAACTTTAAAAATAGGATTATCTCTAGAAAACATTGTGTCTAAAGCTTTTAATAGCAGAGATGGTTCAGTATTGGTTGGTGTTGAAAGAAAAATAAGTGAGATATGGACAACAGGAGTTTCTGGAAAATATTCTTACAGTGTTATAAAAGATACCCAAAGCAAAAGAAATTTTTCATTTTTATCTGCTCCATTATTCGTAAAACGTGATACAAAAAATAACTTATTAAATCCTAATAAAGGCAATGAAATACAATTAAAAGTAGAGCCATTTTATCCGATAAAAAAAGAAGGAAAGTCTTTTTTGAAGAGTGAAGTTAAGATGGGTAAATATATTCCTTGTAGAACGAAGCTTGATCCAGTTGTAGCAGTTAGAGCAATTCTTGGGTCAATTAGTGGCGCAAAATCAGCAAAAATACCAGCAAATGAAAGATTTTATACTGGAGGAGTTGGTTCTGTGAGAGGTTATGCTTACCAGCTTGCTGGAGAATTAGATGAGAAAAATCGACCAATTGGGGGGCGTTCAATGATTGAAGCTAATGTTGAATTGAGAATTAAAGTTAAAAATAATATAGGGCTTGTAGGTTTTTTTGATAGTGGGAACGTATATTCTTCAATTACTCCGCTATTTAACCAAAAAATGTTTCATGGGTATGGTTTTGGTATTAGGTATTTTACTGAATTTGCTCCTTTTAGATTAGATGTGGCTTTTCCCCTTAAAGGAAGAAAAAAAATTGACAAAGATTTTCAAGTGTATTTTGGCATTGGGCAGAGTTTTTGAATAAAATTTATAATGTTACAGAAAAAATGAAATTTTTTTTAAATTCTTTATTATTAGTGCTAATAACAGGAATAATATCAACTGTTCTTTTGCTAAAAACTGATAGTGGGATTCAAATAATCAATAATTTTATTGTTGATTATATTGAAAAAAAAACTGAATATCATTACAAAGTAAAAATTGAAAATCTAACTATATCATTACCTTTGGTGATTCAGGTACAAAAAATATCTTTTAGTGACAAAGAGGGGGAGTTTGTTAATTTTGAAGATTTTTTTATTGATGCAACATCTTCCTTGATATCTCCTTGGGATATTAATCTGAGAAAGGTTTCGGCGCAAAAAATTAATTTATTAAGATTACCAAATAGTAATTTAAGTTCCAGTAACATTTTAGAAGAAAGTCAAAAGAAGACAGGATTTATTTCTATAGTTGCTATCCCAAATATATCAATTCATAAATTTGTATTACCGTCAAGATTGACAGATTTGGGTAATGATATTGCTCTTGAAATACAAGGAAATATGGATTTAGATTTACAAAATAATATACTTAATTTCCAAACAAAAATAAAAACTGATTTAACGGAAAATGAGTTATTAGAAAAGAAATTATCTCTCACAAAAGATGCTTTTTTATATTTAAAAGGAGAATTTAATTTTGCAAAAAATATTATTAATATAGAGAATTTTCAATTTTCTTCTCTACATTCTAATGCTGAAGGAATTATATCTATTAATTTTGCAGAAGATCTAATCACTGGATTGCTAAATTATGATAGTTCTATATTGGAATATTTACTTTTTGATCACAAATTTTTAAAAACTTCATGTTCAGGAAAAATAGATTTTTTTGGTAAATTATCTGCTCCTAATATTAATACTGAAGGTTATATTTCCATGATCGATTCGGAGCAAAGCTATTTTCAATTGCCTAATTTAAACTGGAAGTCAAATTTTGTTTTTAATCATAAGGGGGGTAGTGGTAAGATTTTATTTGATGGGAGGGGTGTTAATGCTCACGGGGAAATTGGTAAAGATGGATCAAACTTCTATTTAAAAGATTTTGTTATTAGAAATGGTAAAACTATAGTTAGCAGATCTAGTTTTTCTTTTGATGAAAAAACAAAACTTATAGAAGGTATTTTTAATGTTAATAGTAAAAATATTTATGAGTTTAAAGAATTCTTTCCTTTTTTTAAAAAAGGTAAATTAAATATAAAAACTATCTACAAACGAGAAGCTTCTGGAAATCAGAAGTTAGATGTTGTGGGTAGTGCCAAACATTTGTCTACTTCTTTTTTTACTACAGAATCTATTGATCTTGATTTATCTATAAAAAATTTACAGGATTTTAAGTTGAATCGCGCCGATATAGTAATTAAAGGTCTTGTTGGCAATTATGGGGTTCTAAAAAGTTTTTCTTTAAAGGCTGGTGAGAAAGGTGATTTTATTAATTTCACATCCCAACTTGACTCTATCGGATCACATCCTGTTAATTTAAAAATAAATAACAAACTGCTTATCAGTGATTTGAAAAAAAAACTTGATGATCATAATGTAAATCTACAATTTATCAATAATGTGAGTGGTACGATAGGTAAAGCAAAGATTTTAACTCAACAACCAATAACAGTGAGTTTTGGTAAAGTATTTTCTATTGTTGCCCCTGATATTAAAGCAAATAATGGGGATCTAAAATTAGATTTAACAGTTAATGATTCTTTGATAAAAAGCAAGATTATTGTTACAAACTTCCCCGCCTCTGTTGCATTTAAATTTTTGCCACCAAATTTCGATCAATCTTTAATGTCTGGTTCGGTTGAATTGAATGGTAATATGTCTGCACCAGTTGTTAAAATTTTATTAGAAATATCTAATACTCAATTTTTGGACAAAGAAAATATAGATAAGGTTTTGAAAATATCTTCACATATTCAAAATAAGATTTTATCTATTGATGCTAATATTTTTGAAGAAAAGCAAGTGTTGGGAACGTTAAAATTCCAGATACCATGTAAATTTTCTTTGTCACCATTTAGTTTTTATTTACTAAAAAAAGATAATATTAATGCAAATTTAAAAATCAATAAAGAGTTAAACATATTATCTTTAGTACCTTTGTCTGATGGTAATAAAATGAAAGGATATCTTATTGGCGATATTAATTTAACTGGTAATTTAGAATCGCCAGTGATTAATGGTGGAATTTCTCTTTCCAAAGCTGAATATAAATATCAAATTTATGGAATTAAACTCAAAAATATTTCAGCTAAAATAATCGCCAAAAATAAGAATATTTCTGTAATGAATTTTGTGGCAGAAGATATTTATTCTAATTTGTTAGAAGGCTCAGGCGTCTTATCTATAAACGAGGAATTACCATTTAAAATTCATATGAATACTAAGAAATTTAGTTTAATCAATAACCCATATTTACAAGGGGAAATAAATGGAACTTTGTTGATTTCAGGCAATAGTAAGAAAGCTCTAGCAAAGGGGAGTTTTGATCTTGGTCCTATGGAAATAAAAATTCCAGAGCATTTTTCAGATAATATTCCTGCGCTTAATATTATTGAAACTATAAATTACGATAAAAAAATAGCGCCTCTAAATCAGGGCAAGCCATATATATTAGATATGGATATTGATCTTAACGCAAAAAAACAGTTCTATGTAAGGGGCAGGGGGGTTAATGCTCTTATTGCTGGTAACCTAAAGATTGTTAATAATATTACAGATCCTCATGTTTTTGGTAAGCTTAAGTCTGTAAGAGGTAGTTATCAAGAATTTGGTAAATTTTTAACAATCAGAGAGGGGGTTCTTGAATTTGATGGACGAATTCCTCCATCTCCTTACTTAAACATAGTAGGTGTTAAGGCTGTTGAGGGCGGAGAAATAAGAGTAATATTATCTCGTTCAATTTTTAATCCCGATATAACTATTGAATCCACACCTATTCTTAGTCAGCAGGATGCTTTATCATTATTATTATTTGGCAAGAATAAAGATAGTATTTCACCAATGCAAGCTATAGGTCTTGCAAATGGAATGAGAAAATTATCAGGTTATGGAGGTGGGTTTGATCCGCTCGCCCTTGGTAGAAAAATTTTAGGCGTTGATGATATCAGTATACAAGATAGTTATGATACAGAAAGTTCATATTTAGGAATTGGTAAATATCTTACAGATAAGGTATATCTTGAATTAGAACAAGGTGGTCAAGATTTTGGTAGCAAAACTAAGATAGAGATAGAAATAACTCCTAAAATATCTCTTGAATCTACAATTAGTGAAAAAGGAGATAGCTCTTTTGGTATGAATTGGCGATTTGATTATTAATTCTATTGAAAAAATAAGTTTGTTTTTATTTAAAGAAGTAAATGCTTCGATTTACATAAGATAGTTTTTATGATACATTCTGTTGCGATAAATAATTTTTTAAGTCTAAATTGTTGGGAAAGATATCCATAAATTTAGCTTGCGCTAGTAGTATTAAGTTTTGTTTTTAAGCATTTTAAGTTAAGTTATTAATTGATAATTTCAATGAATCAGATAAAAAAAATATTGTGTTTTGTAATATGTTTTGGTGCTTTAGTAAATATAGTTGTAGCCGATGAAATAATTAACCTTGAAGTTAAAGTTTTTAATCGTGATGTTGTATTTGTTTTTTATCGAGAAAAGAATCAAATATTAGACTTTAGCAATAAAGGAAAAACAATCTCTGTAAAGTCTAATATTCCAAGTGAATTTCGATTGGTTAATAAAAATAAATTTAATGAATATGCTAAGTCATTAAAAATTTCTGATAGTAAGCAATCTATAAGTTTTGAGATTAAGGATTCTATTGAATATAGTTCAATTATTAATGGTGAGAAACTTGATGCTATTAAATTCAATTTACCCGAGAAAAAAGCAAATGAGGATCTATCTACAATAAGTTCGTCTAATAACCATCCTGATGGTATTACTTATAAAAAACAAGGTGATGAGCATATTCTTTCTTTTAATTTAGGAAATAGTAAAAATAATGCAGCTGTTTTTTTGCGTGGTAAATATCTATGGATGGTGCTAGATCAGAAAAAAGTTTTATCTTTTAAGGATAAGGGGATTTTTAGTAATTTTGAGCTTGTACCTAGTTCAGATGGAACTGTTTTTAGATTGAGAGTTGAAGATGGTTACTCGAATGCGAAATTATCTAAAAATTCTATAGGTTGGGAATTGGCTTTATCAAAGAAATCAATCGGTTCTGCTAATGTTCATAATATTCTTAAAGTAGAATCGTTAAATAAGTCTGGAGAAGATGGCGTATTAATTCAAGGTGATTTTAAGTCAAATTCAATTGTAAATTTTCAAGATCCAGAGATAGGAGATGTTCTGAGTGTATTAACAGTTGGAACAACAGGTATGAGAGTTGCAAACAAAATAGATTCAGTTGAGTTTAGTGTTTTAAAATCTATTCAAGGTGTGGCTATATCTCTTCATAGTGATGATGTGAAAATTGAAAAATCTGATAAAGAGATAAAAATTATTTCAGAGGTTTCCCTTTCCAATAATAACTTTGAAGATGAAGATCAAAGTTTTTTCCCTAGCACTATTGAAGCATATTTGAAATTGCCTAGCATATTACCATATCTTGATAAAAATTTGGATATATTGAATTTTAATTATCAAAAAAGTAAACTGATTAGCGAAGCTTCTGAGGCAAAAGATGGAGAAGATCAATTTAAGAAAAATTTTGAATTAGCCAAATTTTACTTTATTAATGAGTTATATCAAGAATCTTTGGATGCGCTACTTTTAGCAAAAAGGAATTCCCTTGTTAGCTATCAAAATAATCTTCAAGCTCGTTTTTTAATGGCTGTTAATTACACAATGATTTACGATTATTCTAAAGCAAAATACGAATATGACGAATTGCTTAGCTATCAGGATATTTCTCAAATTGCTGAAATAAATCTATGGAATAAGTATAATAATTTTTCCTTAGGAGAAAATCCTGAGTTTATAGGGTTTATAGAAAATTTTACTAAAACTATAAATTATTACTCAGATGATAAATATTGGCCAATATTATTTGCAGAAATAGAAATAGAGTTGCTTGCTGATAATTTAAAAACAGTTGAAAATCTTTTAAAGAAACATAGATATCCAGTTGATCGTAGCAAATATGATAATAGTTTAAAGTTTTATCAAGCTGAATATTATCGCAAAAAGAATCAATCTAATTTAGCCAAGCAATTATACGGAAATTAGTTAATCGTGAAGATGATTTGTTTAACGCGACAAGAGCTGGTTTTAGTCTTGTAAAAATGAGAGTAAAAGAAGGTGATTTGAATCTTGCAGAAGCTATTAAATCTCTTGAAAGTCTAAGATTCCAATGGAGAGGGGATCAATTAGAGTATGAGATATTAATACAGCTTGCTTCATATTATAAAGAGAATAACGATTTTATGAATTGTTTGAGAATGTATCAATATATTCAGTCTGCGTTTAATAATAAAGTGAGCAATTTTTATATTACTTCTGAAATGGCAAAAATATTTAATGATGTATTTTTGGAAGGAGGTCTTGGTGAAAAAATGGACGATTTCACTGTTGTAGCACTTTTTTATGAATTTAAAGAGTTAAATCCAATAGGAGAGAAAGGAGATGATGTAATAATAGCTATTACTAAAAGGTTAGTAAAACTGGATTTGCTTGACAATGCAGCAGATTTATTGCGTCATCAAATTAAATACAGATTGAATGGTGAAAAACGAGTCATAAATGCTGATAAATTAGCTCTCATTTTATTAATGGATAAAAAACCAAATGAATCAATGTTAGTTTTAGATGATACTGATAATGATAATTTTAATTTTAAGGAGTATCAACATCGTATAAGATTAAGAGCAAGAGCATTAATTGATTTAGAAAGATATAAGGATGCGCTGGAATATCTAAAAGATGATGAAACACAAGATGCAGAAATTATTAGAAGAGAAGCGCTGTTTCAAGGGAAATACTGGGATGTTTATGTTGATAGGGTAAATAGTAATTTTGATCAGCTACTTGAAAAACTTGATGATAAAAACCCATCAGCTATTCAAGATATTCTAAGATTAGGAATTGCTTATTATATGCTTAATAAACAGGATCTATTAACTAATTTGATATCCTCTATAGGCTCAAAAGATCAGATATTAAAAAATACTATAGAATTATTAGCTACAGGTTCAGATGCTATAGATTATAAAAATTTAGATAAGAGTTTAAATGTAGATCAAATGAAAATGCTATTAGACAAGTATAAAGAACAATTTTTGAGCGTGTAAATGGTGGGATTTTTTAATAAGTTAAAATTAGCGCTTAGTAAAACTACAAGTAAGATTAGTGTTGGTATAGACAACATATTTGTTAAAAAGAAACTTGATTTAGAAACTTTAAATTCATTAGAAGAGCTTTTGATATCTGCTGATGTAGGAATAAAAGTTGCGGGTATTATCATAGATCTTCTTCGATCAAGAAAATTTGATAAAGACATCTCGCCTGAAGATATCAAATCTGAGCTTGCATTAATAATAAGTGAATTGATGGATAAATTTGACCATCAATTTCAGTTAAATGAAGGTTTGAATATTATTTTGGTATGTGGTGTGAATGGTAGTGGTAAAACTACTTCTATAGGGAAATTAGCATCTATTTACATTAGTGAAGGAAAAAAAGTAGCAATTGCTGCTTGCGACACTTTTAGAGCCGCAGCTACTGATCAAATAGCACAATGGGCAAATAAAACAGGGGCTGTTTTATTTGCTGGCGAAGAAAAATCTGATCCAGCAAGTATTGCATATAAAGCTGTTACTGAATCTTACAATAACAAGATAGATGTTTTGTTTATAGATACTGCTGGTAGGTTACATAATCAGAAAAATTTAATGGATGAACTGGCTAAGATAGTTAGGGTTATTCAAAAAATTGATCAATCTGCTCCCCATCATATTTTGCTTGTTTTAGATGCTACTACCGGTCAAAATGCTTTTGTTCAAACAGAGAAATTTAAAAATCTTGTAGCTATTTCCGGGTTAGTAATTACTAAATTAGATGGCACGGCAAAAGCTGGAGCGATTGTAGGTATTGTTGATAAATACTTGTTGCCAGTACATTTTATTGGGCTGGGTGAAGGGGTAGATGATTTAAAACCATTTGTTGCTCTTGACTTTGCTAAAGCTTTGGTTGGTATTATTTAACTTGAGTTTTGGATAATCAAAAACTTAAAAAGCCTGCTTTATCCCGACTTCCGCAGTTTTTAAAAAAAATATAAAATTTGAGTAAGAGAACTGGCTTAAAGATTGGGTTTTGTGTTTTTGGGAGTTTTGTAGTGCCTAGTAAGTAAAATGGTTATTGA
>Ga0164294_10002328_pt1 | contig 17206 bp, 14 predicted proteins | sample GEODES005metaG_FD_111479 | JGI IMG/M metagenome (GOLD analysis project Ga0164294, IMG submission 111479) | Oligotrophic lake water microbial communities from Sparkling Lake, Wisconsin, USA - GEODES005 metaG | ecosystem: Environmental > Aquatic > Freshwater > Lake | place: USA: Sparkling Lake...
CAAACCCATGCGCCGTTGGGCTTTGCTGAGCCTGCTGCCGTTGGTGCTGGCCGGCTGTGGCGCTAGCCAGATGCGCCCCGTGGATCGTTCGCCGACTCCCTTGGTGGACGCACTGCCGTTGGATGCTGGTCTCTATCTTGATAGCGAGTTCCGGCAGTACGTCTACAAGGAAAAGCGCTGGAACATCGACTGGGAGGTGGCGTTGGGTGAGGCCGGGGTAACCCATGCCAACCGTATGGCGAAGGCCAGTTTTCGTGCCGTACGTGAAGTGAAGGCGCTGAATGCGCCGGGCGAGCCTGCCTTGGCCTTGGTGTTAGCGCCCCGCATTGAAGAATTTGCGTTCGTCACCCCGCGTGATGCTGGTGGTTCTCTTTACCAAGTCACGCTGCGCTTTCGCATGAACGTGCACGACTCGCAGGGGCGCTTGGTGGACTCATTGGTCTACACAGGCTATGGTGCCAATGGTAGTGGTTCCAGTCTTGGCAGCACCGCGCCACTCACCGCCGCCACCGAACTCGCTTTGCGTGATGCTGGCGCCAAGTTCCTCACTGAATTTCCGCTGCAACCCGTGGTTCAGCAGTTGCTGCGTGGCGAGGCTCCGACGCCCGTTCCGCAGTACGTTCCGCCTCCTAGTCCCGAATCCCCCAAGGAAACTCCATGAGCATTGACCTTTACCAGGCCTCCGTGCCGGTCTTCATTCAACAGTTGGAGGCCATGAAGGGCGTGCTTGCCAAGGCCGAAGCGCATGCCACAGCGCGCAAAATTCAAGCGGACGTTTTGCCCAATGCGCGCCTCTTCCCCGACATGTTCACACTGGTGCGACAGGTGCAGATTGCCAGTGACTTTGCCAAGGGTTGCACGGCCCGCTTGGCCGGACGCGAAGTGCCGAAGTGGGAAGATACGGAGAAGACCTTTGCCGAGTTGCAGGTGCGTCTTGATAAGGCCATCGACTTCGTCAAGTCCGTGCCAGCAGCAGAGATTGTCGGCCAGGAAGGGCGCGAGATTTCGTTGGTCGCTGGCGGGCAGACCATGAACTTCGTGGCGCAACCCTACCTGCTGGGCTTCGTGCTGCCGAACTTCTTTTTCCATGCCGGCATGGTTTACGCGATTCTGCGTAGCAACGGCGTGGAAATCGGCAAGCGGGACTTTGTCGGTCAGGTCTGAGGATTGCTCTGAGGGTCGGCCTTCGGGTCGGCCTCCGGGTCAGTCTTCGGGTCGACCTTCGTCTCTGGCTTCGCTGCCGGCCGGTCAGCTTTCAAGGTGCGGCTCACCAGTACCACCTCTACGCTTTCGGTGGTCACTGCCTTGCCATCGACATAGCGCGGTCGGTAGACCGAACGTTCCAGAGCGCTGGTCCACTGACGTTGGTGGGTATTACTGAGGTCGCTGCTCACTACCGTTGGCTGTGTCACGATGCCTTGTGGCGTGACCGTGACATTGACGATGGTCGTGTGCAGGTCGATATCTTCGTTGGGCGCTGTATCGTTGCGACGTGCAAAAATGGGCTTGCGCACCAGCAGTGGCTTCGGCGTGGCCAGTGGGTCCGGCTCCAGTGCGGACACCAATCCTGCGGCCACACGTGCCGTGCGCAGCAGTGCTGCACGTGCAAATTGCTTTTCAGCAGCGGCTGCCTTGCCGTCCAGCAGCAGGTATTCACCGTAGCTCGTGATGGCCTCTTCTTGCAGGCCGGCATGCTGTGCGCGGTCGGCAATTTCGATGGCAAGCTGTAGCGCCCGTTCCGCCTGTGGGTCGAGGTAGTACATGTTGCCGGGTTGCGGCATGGCGGCGTTAGTGGTGCTGAAACGGAAACTCGCCGTGCCAGCATCCATGCTTTCCTGGACTTCCGGACCGTCCCGGTACTCGACGAAATAGGTTCGTGCCACCCCAATGAGCGCGCGCACCGCGCCGGGAACCGAGGACTTTTTCGGCTCCGTGGCTAGTGTAAAGGCGCGACGGTGGAGCAGGCGCGCTTGCGCCGGGCGCGCGGTTTCCTCGTACCAGCGTGCCAAACGGTTGAGGGCGGGCAGAAGACGCAGGTCGTTGGTGCCGAAATGCACTTCTGCGCCGCGGTACGCGTACTGCTGTTCGCGTTCTGCCTCTGGGTACATGCCAAGCTGTTGGTAGGCCACGACCAACGGGATGGCAATGGCCGCTTGTTCATCGTTGAACAAGCCCTGTGTGCGGCGCGACAGGGCTACGGCGCGAGCGAGGATGGGCGTGGCTTCCGCTGGACGTTGTTGGGCCAGCAAGGCCAAGCCGAGACCCCGCAGTGGGCTGACGGTACGGGGAGAATTATCGCCGAACTGCTCCGTTGCGAGCGTCGCGGCGGCGCCGAAGGTATCCACGGCTCCTGCATAGTTACCAAGCTGGTATTGCGTGCTGGCCAAGTTCAGCAGCGCTGTCAGGTGTTCAGATGACCCTGGGGCTGCCGCTGCCCGTGCCTTCAGGTCTGCTTCCGCGAGTGGCAAGGCACCGGCGTAGTCGCCGACCAGATAGCGTTGCGTGAAGGCAGCGGTAGTCGTCGCTATCGCGGACCCCGGTGTGAGCCCCAGTGTGGGCGCCGTTGTAGGCGCCGTTGCTGTGATGGGCGCGGGGGCATTCGTGGGCAAACCGGCCGGCACTTGGGCCAGCGCACTGCCGACTAATCCGAGGGATAACCAACTGGCGAGCATTGCCTTCATGATGCCTCCGGTTCGAAGAGTGCGATGAGTCCGGCGGCGCACAGCGCCAACGAGGGTGCAGTCAGAGTGGATTCGTGTCCGGGCATCCATAATTGCACAGCTTCGACCGCCAGCAGTAGCGCGCCTGCCAGCAGTCCGGCACGCAAGGCACTTACGCCTAGCCGGTAGACCAACCACACGAGGGCGCCGGCGGTAAAGCAGCGCTGAGCCAGCAAGGCGGGGGTGCCGAGCGCTTTGACATCCAGCGGCGCCAAGGCGAATTCGTGGGCGGCATTGGTGAGGCCGCCAAATGAGCCCACCGGCGCTAGCCCGGCGACCAGCACGGCCGTGGCCAAGACCACGAGGGCCGTGGCCGCGAGTCTGCGGTCAGGCCAAGACTCCGCCAGTGGCCATGCCAGCAGCACCAGCACCATGGGGGCCAGTTCCGCCCAGGTCAGCAGGTGTCCGGCGCCCGCAATGCGCGCCGCGGCCACCACCAGCACCAAGAGGGCCAGAACGACGAAGCCCGCATCACGTCGCACCGTGGCGCGGAGTGCTACCACGATGACGGCCCAAGCAGCCAAGTGCCCCAGCAGGGAAGCCAGCGGCAGACTGGGGTCTTGCCACAGCGGCCGGAGGCTACGGCGCCACGCTCCCCATGTGTCGTTCCACTCGAACGGTGCCATTCGTGTGAACAGCCAGCAACTGACCAGCACCAAAGCCACTGGAGCGGCGCGCAGGTCGATGGCACTGAACATGGGTCCCATGCGGTCTCCCGCGGCCCGTATGCCCAGCGACAGCACAGCGCCGGCGAAAGTACCAATGCCGTTGAGTACCAAGTCGGTAAGGCTGGCAACGCGGAAGGGCTCTAGTAGTTGGAGCGTTTCCAGCGAGGCTGCCAATAGCGTACCCGCTGCAGTAGCCAGAAACGCGGTCCGCGCCGCGCTCCATTGGGTGGGAAGCGCAAACGACAGCAAAGCACCTAGCGGCAGGTAGAGCAGGAGGTTGGCCAGTACATCAGCGCGCGTAGTACGTGCCCAGTCGAGTTGCGTCAGCAAGGCAATGAGGCTGCCTTTGGGTGGTACCACGAAGCTGAATGGATACAGCGAACCGTAGACGATGAGCAAGCCCACCACCAAGGTGAGCCAGCGCGCAATTCGGAGGTGGGTCTCTGCCGCCATGCTAGCGCCGCCGTTACGGGTCCAGACGGGTGATGCGGCCTTCGATAGCTGCGCTCACCGGGGCTGAAGAACGCTGGACCCAAGCGATGAGTGCGTCCAAGTCGACGCCAACGACCGTTTTTTCAGTGCCTTCCGCGAAGGCAGTGAAGAAGTCACCGCCATTCACAATGAAGTCGCTGGCGGCGACGGTGTAGGTGGCTTGCGGTTCGATGGGGCGACCATCGTCCAGGTGCAGATCCAAAATCCGTGCGCCCCAAGGCAGTCGTCCATCCCAGCGGTAACGCAGGCCTGAAGTCTTGAGCATCCGGCCGCTATCGATGCGCCCTGGCGGATCATCCGGGTTCCACTGTTGTTCCAGCACGCGACGTATTTGGTCGCCGGTCATGCGCAGGCGCATGACGTTGTTGCCAAAGGGCTGGATACTGAACAGGTCTTCCCAAGTCACGGCGCCTACGTCCAGATCTGAGCGCAGACCGCCGGCGTTCATGAAAGCGATATCGGCACCAGCCGTGGCGCGCTGCGCATCGGCCACGAGATTACCCATAGCAGATTCCCCTGAACGGGCAGAAACACGGGTGATGTTCGCAGGTGACTGCGCAAATACCCGCGCCACTACGTCGGCCACTTTGAAGCGCGCCGCGTCTACTTCCTTTTGCACTTTGGCGTTGGGCTTGAGGCCCGGCCCGGTATCGCCCCAAGTCGTGAGGATGCGTGAACGCTTCGCTACCACATCGCCATTCTGACGGTTCACCAGCAGGTCGATTTCACCCAGCGCCGTGCCGTACATGTAGGCCTGCGTCACGAGCAAGGGGTGCTTGCCGCTACCGCGCACCAGCGCATTCGTGTACTTATGCGTGTGGCCAGAAACCACGACATCAACGTCAGCATCGAGCCCCTTGAGCAAACCCAGCAGACGCCCCGCGACATCGGGGCTGTCCAATACGGCCTGCACCGGCTGCGAATACTGGGTCATGCCTTCGTGCAGCACGACGATGATGGCGTGCACTCCTTCTGCCTGCAGTTTTTTGACCTCGGCGTTAATGGCTGCCACTTCCGGCAGGAATTGGAGGTCGGCAGTGACCCCGGCGGGCACGATAGAGGGTGTTTCCGCGGTGACTGCGGCAACCACGCCAAGGCGTACACCAGCCACAGGGATGATGACTGAGCGGGGCAGCAACGCGGATTGGTTGGACACACGGTTGACGTTCGCGACGATGAACGGCACGCGGGTGGCCGGATAGCGCTTCACCAACATGGGCCCCTTGGCGTGGTTGCCGCCGTAGAGCATGCGTTCCAGTTCCACGGTGCCTTCGTCGAACTCGTGGTTACCTACGGTGGCCAACATGCGGCAATTCGTGGTCTGCGGGCGGTCTGGAATGGGCGCCGGCTTTAGCGGTGGGCACTTGCCCAGTGGCAGATGCGCCAGGAAGGCGTAGGTGGGCTCGTCCTGTAACAGGGCCGAAACTGGTGGCGAGCCACCAATCTGGTCGCCGGCCGCAATGATGAGCGCGTCTTTGGGTGCTTGGGCGACGAGGGAGTCGATCCATGCCTTCATGACGGCAGCACCACCTACGGGCCGGGCCGGTTCGCCGGGGCCACCGTTAACGACTTGCCGTGCCTCGATGCGGCCGTGAAAGTCGTTGAAGGTGATGAGACGTATGCGCGCGGCCAAACCGGCACCCCCCTCCGGCGATATCCACGACACCAGCGTGGCCGCCTGGTCGCGCTTTTCGATGTCGGTGAGCATGCCAGCCGACTGCGCTGTCGCCGCAGTTGTCCACAGCAGGCCGAGCAGGCTGGCCGCTAGGTTCATGAGACAACGGGTAGTGGCGTGTGGCATGGTTTCTCCAGGATGCTGTTGGAGTTTACTCCCGTCGCGGACGCGGCCACACTGCGCCCTTTGCCGTGGTGCCAGCACCTGCCTACGGCCAGGCCATGGGGGGCCTAATGCCCCGGAGCGGACAAGCGATGATTCAGACTCTGATGACCTGGTATACCAATGAACTGGCCAACGGCGGCTATTGGCTGGTGGCGGCGCTGATGGCGGCAGAAAGTTCCATCTTGCCGGTGCCATCGGAACTGGTTATTCCGGTAGCAGCGCACGTGGCGGTGACCCGGGGCGGCATGACGCCGCTGGGCGTCATTATCGCCGGAACCATCGGTTCCTGGGTGGGTGCCAGCATCATGTATTGGGGCGCCCGTTGGGTGGGCCGCCCGCTGGTGCTGCGCTTTGGCAAATATGTGCTGATACCCCCCCATAAACTGGTGCAAGCGGAAGCTTGGAGCGACCGTTTCGGTGCCATGGGCATTTTCATTTCACGCCTGTTGCCGGTCATTCGGCACCTCATCGGTCTACCCGCCGGTTTGGTGCGCCTGCACTACGGCTGGTATTCGCTGGCCACGCTCGTGGGCGCGGGCTTGTGGTGCAGCGTGCTGACGTGGGTGGGTGTTAAGGCCGGTGAGGACCAGGCGCTGCTCCATGGCGACCTAGCACGGCTATCGTTGTGGATTGTTGGTGGGGCGCTGCTGCTGGGCGCGCTGTACTACTTCTTGGTGCATCGCCTCGCGCGACGTTAAAGAGTAGCTAGCCCATGGGAGGCAGCTTGCTGCCGACTCGGGTAGTTGTGGGAGGCAGCTTGCTGCCGACTCGGGTAGTTGTGGGAGGCAGCTTGCTGCCGACAGTCGCGCGCAAGTGCGTTTAAGTGCCGCGCGGCTTGGCGCGGTGGGTGGCTTGAGCGGTGCGTGGGTCGTCGGGCCAGTAGTGCTTCGGGTAGCGGCCTTTCAGTTCTTTCTTCACCTCCGCGTAGCCGCGTGACCAGAAGCTTTCCAAGTCGCGGGTGACTTGCACCGGGCGATGCCCCGGCGACAGCAGGTGGAGAACGAGCGGCACTTTGCCACCCCCTAACCGTGGTGTAGCGGTCAGCCCGAACACCTCTTGCAAGCGCACCAGCAGGGCCGGCGCGCTCGGCTCGGCGTAGTCGATGGGGATGCGCGAACCTGAGGGCACGGTGAAATGCGTCGGTGCCAGCTCATCCAACGCACGCTGCTGCGGGCCATCGAGCATGGCCTGCAACGCAGCGTGCAAGTCGACGCGCATTAGATGTGAGCGGCGCGAGAGGCCGTCCAACCAAGGGCCTAGCCACGCGGGTAAGTTTTCCCACAAGTGCAGTAGGTCTGCGGCGGGCCAAGTGGCCGCGTCCAGCGCGCCGTTGCGTAGGTGGATAGGGCCAGTAGCCAGCACGTTGCCGATAAACGCGATGCGCTCGCGCAAGGCCTCAGCCGTTTGGTTCCAAGGCAGCGCCGTCGGCCCGATACTGCGGATGCCCGCCAGCAGTGCCTGCCGTACGCGTTCCGGGTCTGACTGTCGTGCCTCGCGGCTGTGTAGCACTAGTGCGCCGAAGGTGCGCTCTTGCCGCGCTACCACGGCTTCTTCACGCGCGTCCCAGACCACGCGCAGGCCTTCGCTGACGCCGCTGGCCAATACGGTGTTGAACGCCGCTTCGTCGAAGGGCGCAGCTAGACTGATTTCCGGTTCGGCATCGTTGGCGGTGCGGCCCCCGTCGAGTTGCGCTACCGCGAGCCATGGCTCTTTGCCCAGCGGTTCTCCGGGTGGCAGCAACGCGCCGCGTCCTTGTGCCAGTAGATAGCGCGCCTGACGTCCGCCCACTTGCGTGCCATCGCTGTCTTGGTGGCGCCGTTGGGCTACGCGGTCCGGGTAAGCCAGTGCCACCAGCAATCCTGCGGTCTCATGAATTTCACGAAACGAAGCGGCACCGACGCGCTCGTCCACGCGCAGTAAACGTCGAAATTGGCGCGACAACTGGCGCGCGCTGCGCAGCGAATTGGCATCGATGTGGCCGGGTAGACCGCCGCCTTCATTGGCGCGCTCCAGCCATTGCAGCCGGGTGCGCAGGTCGGCATCACGCGGGCCGCTGCGGGCCAGCACGTCGCGTTCTGCCAGCAAGGCGGCCAGGTCCGCGGCGAGCGCGCCATGCCCTAGTTCTTGTCCGCGCAACAACATATGGGCGATGCGTGGGTGAACGCCCAGCGCGGCCATGGCGCGGCCGTGCGAGGTAACGCGATGGTCGTTGCCGATGGCTCCCAGCCGGCCAAGCACCTCGCGCGCCTGAGCTAGCCCGGCGGGAGGCGGTGGATCGAGCAAGGCCAAAGCGTTGGCGTCTTGCACGCCCCAGCAGGCCAGTTCCAAAGCCAGGGGCGCGAGGTCTGCTTCCAGCAGTTCCGGAGCTGCAGCGGCAGGCAGGGTCTTGTGTGCTTCGGCGGTCCACAAACGATGGCATTCGCCGGCGCGCGTACGGCCCGCGCGGCCTTGGCGTTGGTCCGCTGCCGCGCGCGACACGCGGCTGGTGGTGAGCCGACTCATCCCGCTGACCGGGTCGAAGCGCGCACTGCGCGCCATGCCGCTGTCGATGACTACGGTGACTCCATCGATGGTCAGGGAGGTTTCCGCGATGCTGGTAGCCAGCACTACCTTGCGCCTGCCGGGCACGGCTGGCCGTACGGCCAGGTCCTGTTCCGCTGCGGGCAAGTCGCCATACAGCGGCCGCAGGTCCGTGTTGGGCGGCAGTCCGCGCTCTTGCAACGCGCGCGCCACCCGACGGATTTCCGGAGCGCCCGGGAGGAACACCAGCAGGTCGCCTTCGCCCGGCTGTGCCAACACTTCCAGTACTTTGGCGGTGACTTCGCGAAGCGGATCGTCTGGCGCGCGCGGTGCGTAATGCACCGACACCGGGAAACTGCGGCCGGCGGAAGTAACGCGCGGTGCCGGCGTGCTGCTGCCACCGAGCAGGCGAGCCACGGCCTCGCCGTCCAGCGTCGCGGACATGACGACCAATTTGAGATGCGTGGCCAAGGTACGCTGCGCTTCAAGAGCGAGCGCAAGGCCCAAATCTGCGTTCAGGCTGCGTTCGTGAAATTCATCGAAGAGCAGGACGGCGATGTCTTCCAGCGCGGGGTCGTCCTGCAGCAAACGGGTAAGCAGGCCTTCGGTGATGACCTCGACACGCGTGCGTGTGGATACCTGCCGGTCAAAGCGCATGCGGTAGCCCACGGTTTGGCCCACGGGCTCGCCAAGGGTGGACGCCATGCGTACAGCCACGGAGCGCGTGGCGAGCCGCCGCGGTTCCAGCATGAGGATACGACGGTCACCGCGCCAAGGGGCGTCGAGGAGCGCCAAAGGCACCACGGTGCTCTTGCCGGCGCCGGGCGGGGCCTCGAGCACAACGGCCGGATGGTCCGCCAGCGCGGCCAACAACGCTGGCAAGGCCTCGACAATTGGCAGGGCGGGCAGTAGCGTTCGCGACATGGTGCGTATTGTGAAGGGTTTGCAGTGGCTGCGGAGTGGTATGGCTTCGGCCATGCGTGGCGTGGCTCTGGCTGCCTTGTTGGCGGGTTGTGGTGCAGTTCCTCAGCGTCTGCCCGCACCGCCATCGTTGGTGGTGCCAGTGCCTGCTACGGCGGTAACCCTGCCGCCAGTCGCTGCCGCTGCGCTGGCACAGTTGGGCGTTCCATACCGCTTGGGCGGCGCAGACCCTTCCGGGTTCGATTGCAGTGGGTTAGTGCAGTGGGCCTTCGCCGCTACTGGGGTTGCGGTGCCGCGCACTACCGAAGAGCAGTTCAGTTGGTTCCGCCCCGTGCCACGCGAGGAACTGCAGCCCGGAAATTTGGTGTTCTTCCGCTTGCCACAGCCCCATGTGGGGATCTACTTGGGCGCCGGCGAGTTCGTCCACGCGCCTACTACCGGGCGCGCTGTCGAGCGCGCGCGGTTAGATTCGCCTTGGTTCATTTTGAGCTTTGCCGGTGGCGGCCGCGCGCCCTCTTTGTAGGAGGGAGCTTGCTCCCAAATCCTATTGTGGGAGGCAGCTTGCTGCCGACAGGAAGAGTCGCGTGTAAGCTCGCTCGCACACGAACCCGCCAGTTACCGCGCGCGCTTGAATGCCTGATAGCAACTGAGCTCGATATCCGGCGAGAAATAGCCGGGCTTTACGGGTTCCACACGCAGCAGGTCGGTGCTCAGGTACTTCTTGTTGTCGTCGCAGAAGATGGTGACCACTACCGCTTCGGGCCCGAGCTTTTCCTGTACTTGCAGCGCGGCCAAAAAATTGGCGCCGCTGGAAATGCCAAGGCCCAGCCCGAGTTGCGAGGCTAACTTCTGCGCTAGCAAGATAGCGTCGCCATCGGCCACATCGATAATCTCGTCTAATTGGTCGAGCTGCACGATGGCCGGAATGAATTCGTCGGAGATGCCCTGGATACGGTGCTGCCCCACCTTACAGCCCGTGGCTAGCGTCGGCGATTCCGCGGGCTCCATGGGATGCACACGAATACCCGGGTAGCGTTCGCGCAGATAGCGGCCTGTGCCCATGACTGTGCCGCCTGTGCCCACGCCGGCGACAAAGGCGTGGGGCTTGAGGCCACGCGCTTCGAGTTGCGCAGCAATCTCTGGGCCTGTCGAGGCGTAGTGGGCATGGGCATTCGCGGCATTGGAGAACTGGCAAGGCAGGAATACGTTGCCTTGCTCGCTGCGTAGTTGCTCGGTCAGCCCGATGCTGCCAAGGAACCCGCCCTGCTGTTTGGAAACTGGCTCGATGCTAGCGCCGAAAGAACGAATGAGTTGCACACGTTCTTGGCTCATCCAGTCGGGCATATAGATAACCACGCGGTGGCCCAGTGCGCGGCCGATGGCGGCGAAAGCGATGCCCGTATTGCCGCTGGTAGCTTCGGCGATGGTGTCACCGGGCTGCACGGCACCGCTGCGGTAGGCGCTTTCCATGATATGCAGCGCCATGCGGTCTTTGATGCTGCCGGTGAGGTTGAGGTGTTCCGCCTTGGCATAGAGACGCCGCAGCTGGCCACGGAACCGAAAGGAAATTTCCAACAGCGGCGTGTTGCCAACCATCTCGCGGATAGCGCTGAAGCGCTCGAGGCATTGGCGGGGCGTGAGGGCGATATCCATGCGCCATTGTAGGCTGCACTGGGGCCGTGGACGCAGCGAATGCTGCTCTAGGGTTTACAGGCCTTTTAGCAGTGGCGCTGAAGTTTCGCGCGCTCCGACGGCTGCTCGCGAACATTCACCGGCTCGAAGGCGAGCCCTGTGCCGCTGAGGTATTCCTTCACTCTTTGGCAGCCGGAGCAACCCGGCTGCCAGAAGAGGCGAAGTGGGCTCAGGCCTTTTTGATCCAGGACTTGCACCAGCCCGCGGCCAGTACGTGCTTGCCGCCGAAGATGCTGCAGGGGCCCTGCTTATCGGTGGCCTTAGCTTGGTATAGCGCGCAGTTGCCGCAGATAGAGCCGGCCTTGTGCGCGGCGTCCTTGGTGGTCTTGGCATTGGCTACATAGCCCAGTGCCTTGGCAGTGGGGTCCTTGGCGGGATCGACGAGCGGTAGCGCGGTGCCCGCATTGGCCTGCGTGGAGGCCACGACCACCGGGATGGCAGCCAACGAAAGGAAGGCGCCCTTTAGCACCGTACGACGCGAAAGATTCTGCTCGCTCATGAAACAACTCCAGAAAACAGGTTGGACTTCGGGGGCAGGTACCAGAGGCACCGCGCCACTGGAAGCATTTTACCGCTTTTGCAGTGCACTCCGGTGCGCGTATTTGTCCTGAACACGTTTCACTTTGACCACTGAACTGGAAATGGTTGCACTGGTGAGTAGTTTATTTTTGGCTTAAATTGCAGCGAATGCGAATGATTCGCGTTTTCGCTTTACGAAGTTCAGTTTGCGTCTTGCTTGCCTTCCGATTGCTGGTCTTCCTCTTCCGGCGCGTAGGGTTCGCGTAGGTTGAAGAGGTACGGAGCCGTGCCGTTGCCATCGGCGAACAACACTTCACCCAAGAAAAAAGAGCCAAGCGGAAAGCCCATGCCTGCCGGGCGGAAGCGCGGGTCGTGCCTGAACATGGTCCACTCGCGCCATTCGGTGGCACGGACATCGAGTGCTGCCAACATCGTTGTGGTGTAGCGTGAGCGCGCACGTCGCGCGGCTACTGCACCGGCTTCACCAAACAGCGCGCGTCGCGCCAAGTGGAGTTCCCAAGCCGCAACCTCCGGACGCAGTAACTGGATACGTGCCAACTCTCGGCCGACACGCCCTTTACGCTTTGCTGGAGTGGATGGTTCACGCATGGGAGATACTTTCCCACGAAGCCCGTTCCCGAAACCCCGAACCACGTCACGACATGACAGTCTCGTGACCAGATTGAGGATCAATTAAGCGTGTTTTTCGACATTGCACAGCCGCTAGCGATCGCTGGTTTTACATATGCTGTCGTTGGTACGGGTTACCTCTGGTATGGGCTGGCACGTGTACCCCGATTGAGGGATGTGGTTGTACCTTTGCCAGTGACTGCGTCCGCAGCCTTGGACAACACGGCGTCCGCGCCTATGGATATGCCCCTTGTGTCCGTCATCGCACCAGCCTGCAATGAGGCGGCGGCCATCGAAGCCGCAGTCCGTGGCTTCCTGGCCTTGGATTGGCCACGGCTCGAAGTTATTGTCATCAACGACCGTTCAACCGACGGTACGGCGCGGGTGTTGCAACGATTGGTGGCTGAGGGCGACGCGCGTCTACGCGTGCTGACCATTGCCGATTTGCCGAATGGTTGGCTGGGGAAGAACCACGCCAACGCCCAAGGTGCAGCGTTGGCGCAAGGCGAATGGCTGTTGTTCACGGACGCCGACGTGCAACTACAGCCGCCGATACTCGCGAAGGCCATGGCGCATGCCGCGGCCGAAAGTTTCGACCACATTGCCGCTGCCCCTGAAGCGCGGTTACCCGGCGGCGTGCTGTCGCAGTTCGCCTTGTACTTTGCTTTGTTGTTTTCCGTTTGGGCACGGCCATGGGCGGCGCGGAATCCGCGCAGCCGGGCGCATGTGGGTATTGGTGCTTTCAATCTGGTGCGCCGCAGCGTTTACGACGCGGCCGGTGGCCACGCTGCCGTGCGCCTGTGCCCTGACGACGACCTCGAGTTGGGTCGGTGCCTCAAGCTGGTTGGCGGACGGCAGGATTTTGTGTTCGCCAATGGCCTTGCCGCCGTGGACTGGTATGGCAGCTGGGGCGAAGTGCGGCGCGGGCTGATGAAGAACCTGTTCGCCGGCGCGGGCTATTCGGTGCCGTTGGTGCTGGTGGGTGCCGTGGCCCAATTGTGGCTGCTGGCCTGGCCCGTGCCGGCGCTAGTGCTCACCAGCGGTCTCACCTGGTGGCTGAACCTCGGCATTCTTCTGGTGCTGGGAGCACAGGGTTGGCTCGCGGCGCGGTTCTTTGGCGGCCGCCGCTATGGCGGCTGGCTGTTGCCGCTATTTGCTGTGTTCGGCAGCTACCTCATGCTGCGTTCCATGGCTTTGGCGCTGGCGAACGGCGGGATCGAGTGGCGGGGCACCTTCTATTCTTTAGCGGAGTTGCGGGGTTTTCCACGACGCGGAAAGTAATAAGCAAGGCTTATGAATAATGATAAGCTTGGCTTATGAATTCCCAGAATCCTGCAGCCCAAACCTTGCCCTTCGCGCTGACGGTCTATGACGTGGCGCGCTTCATGCGCCGCGCCGTGGATGCGCGCGTGCGGACGTTGGGCTTGTCCATGGCCCAGTGGCGCACGCTGGCGCACTTGTACCGAATGGAAGGCTGCCGGCAGGCGGCCTTGGCCGAGGTCTTGGAAATCGCTCCCATCACGCTGGGCCGCCTTTTGGACCGCATGTGTGCCCAAGGCTGGGTGGAGCGCCGCCCCGACCCGGGCGACCGTCGCGCCTTTCAGTTGTACCTGCTGCCGGCAGCGCGCCCACTGCTCGACGATGTGCGCAGTCTTTCCATCACGGTGATGGCAGAGGCCATGGCTGGCGTCCCCGCGGAACGCCAAACCGAATTGTTGCACTGGCTGTCCGTGGTTCGTTCGAATCTTGAAGCCTTGCAGCCTGCTGGCGAACCGCCGTTGGCTGCTGTTGTGGATGAGGAATTGCCATGAATAACGATGCCCCGCCTGTTTCGTCGCGCTGGCGCCCGCTCTTGCTGGGGGTCATTCCACTGGTTTTGCTCGCGGGCGCGGGTTACTACCTCATCACGCATGCCCGCTTTGTCAGCACGGACAATGCCTACGTGAAGAGCGACATGAGCGAAGTGGCGCCGGAGGTTTCTGGCACCATTCGCGAAGTTCGCGCGGTGGAAAATACGCCGGTGAAAAAGGGCGATGTATTGATGGTGTTGGCGGGTCCGAGTCTCAAGATTGCCGTCGAAGGCGCTGAGGCCAAGCTCGACATGGCACTGACAGACTTGCGTTCGCAGATGGCCACGCGTGCGCAGCGGGTATCCATGTTGGCTGCCACGAAAGCGGACTACGCCTTCGCCAGCAAGAATCTGGCGCGCCAGCAGGCGCTAACGGCGCGCGGCTTGTTGCCCGCCGCGAAATTGGAGGAAGCGGAAAAAGTTGCCCAGGATTCCGCTTCGTACATCGTGCTGCTGGAGCAGGAGATTCGTCGTATCGACGTGGGTCTCGGGCCTGCAGCAGGTGGCAACTTCGAAGCTCATCCGTCCGTCCGTGCCGCTCGCGCAGCCTGGTCCGCCACGCGAGTGGATTTTTCCCATCTGGAAGTCATTGCGCCGCGCGCTGGTATTGCCAGTCGCGTGCCGCAAGTGGGCGACCATGTGACGGCTGGCCGACCGGTCCTCGCCATCGTCGATCCTACAGACCTATGGATAGAAGCGAATTTCAAGGAAACGGACTTGGAGTACGTGCGCGCTGGCCAAACTGTGGAAGTGGACCTAGATACCTATTCGCACCGCGTATGGCAGGGCAAGGTGGAGAGCATCTCGCAAGCCACGGGTGCCGAGTTCGCCGTGTTGCCGCCGCAGAATGCCAGTGGCAACTGGGTGAAGGTGGTGCAGCGGGTGATGGTGCGGGTTCGGATCGAGCGCCGCGCCGATGACCCGCCGTTGCGCGCCGGCATGAGCGCGACGGTGAAGATTGACACTGGTGAACGGCCCTTGCGCGAGCGCTTGTTCGGAGCACGCTGATGGCGAAGCTTGGGCGCGGCTGGCTGGTCGCTGCGTCGGTGACCGCCGTGTTGGTCTATACCATCGACGCCACGGTGGCGAACATTGCCTTGCCTTACATGCAGGGCTCGCTGCAGGCCTCGCAGGATCAGGCGGCGTGGATTCTAACTTCGTACATTGTCGCTAGTGCGGTGTGCACGCCGTTGGCCGGCTACCTAGCCACGCGTTATGGCATTGGCCGCGTGTTGGTCACCAGCGTCGGTCTCTTTACGCTGGCCTCCGTGCTGTGTGGCTTGGCCACTTCCCTGCAGCAGATGGTGGTGTTTCGTGCGCTGCAGGGCGGCATGGGGGCTTCGCTTGTACCGTTATCGCAGGTCCTGCTGCTGAAGGCCTACCCGCCAGCCTTGCATGGGCGGGCAAATGCCTTATGGGGCATGGGCGTGCTGGTGGGGCCCATTCTCGGACCATCACTCGGTGGTTGGCTCACGGAGTTTTACGGCTGGCGCTGGGCCTTTCTCATCAATTTGCCGGTCGGCATCGTTTCCGTTCTGGGTTTGTTGGCCACCATGCCAAAAGATGAGCCGGACAAGACTCGTCGGTTTGACCGCATGGGGTTCCTCTGGCTTTCTGCAGCCGTGGGTATCTTGCAATTGGGTCTGGACCGGGGCCACGGCCAGAACTGGTTCCAGTCCACGGAAATCATTATTGAGTTCGCCTTGGCGGGCTTGGCTTTTTACCTGTTCGTGGTGCATTCCATGACGCACCGTTCCCCCTTCATTCCATTGAAGTTGTTCGCCGACCGGAACTTCGTGCTCGCCATGGGAATTAGTTTCTGCATGGGCTTTTTGATTGTGACGCCAGCGGCACTACTGCCCCAGTTTCTGCAGCAAGTACAGGGCTACCCGGTGTTGACGGCCGGATTGATGATGGCCTCGCGCGGCGTGGGTGCCATTATCACGACCATTTGGCTGGGCCAGAACGCCATGAAGTTCGACACGCGCTGGCTTGCCGGCTTCGGCATGTGCGTTACCGCAGTTTCCATGGTGATGTTCATGCAGATGTATGTGGATACACCCGCATGGTGGCCCATGTTGGGTGCGTTCATTCAGGGAGTGGCTATCAGCTTTCTGTTCCTCCCGGTAACGAACATGGCGTATGCAACACTGCCACCGCACTTGCGTACCGATGGTGGTGCTACCGCCAGCCTTTGCCGAAACATTGGTAGCAGTGTGGGGTTGAGTTGGATATTCGCGCAGGTACTCGACGGCGCCCAACGCAACCGGGCCTATATGACGGAGCACCTGAGTGCCTTCGACACGCAGCACTGGTTGGGCCTGACGCCCGCATTGGAGCGCGTGGGTGGCATGGCGCCCAACGGCGCGGTGGACCCCAGCACGCTGGCCGCGGTGATTGGACCGGAGATGGCCCGACAGGCAGCCGCCATTGGCTACGACAACGGCTTCGCCATTATGGCCTTCGCTACCATGCTGGCCCTGCCGCTGGTGCTGTTGATGAAGCCGCCGAAGCAGCTCTGATGATTCCTTGAGAAAGGCTGCGGCGGGCTGTTCACGCGGAGGTTTCGTTGATGAGTGGCGGAGGATGCTCAGCCGTTCAGTGCAGCGGGTCGAAAGGGTTGCTGACGGCGGGGCGCTGGAAGGCCGCGAGATGCACGACGCGGTCTCGGGCGAGCAGCGCGCCGCCGGTGATGCGCCGGCTTTGTAACCGCACTTCGTCCGTATGCGGCGCATTCGCGCGGTGCGTAGCGGCTGTGCCCAACTGCTTTTCGGCAGCGGCCACCACTACTTGAGCGATGAACGCCTCGACACACCGCATACCTAAGGGGCGTTGCGTACCGCGGCCGGCGTTTAGTGCGTCCAGTGCGTAGCTGCGAACTAGTTGCGTGAACATTGCCGCAAAGGTTTCGGGGGCGTCGAAGACTTCGAGGCCCACTGGTTCTTCGTTGATGATGAATACGCCACCCACCTGGCGCGGCAAGGCATGGAAGACCCGCGCGAACTGGCCGAGACGGAACTCCGTGCTATCGAAGACGTCTAGTTGGTGGGGCTGCACCGGGCGGCCCGACGAGGGCAGGTGCGCCACGCGGGCCCGCCCGCCCGGCCCGACGAGTATCGAGGGGCAAACGCGGGCGCCGGGCACGGAAAGACGGCGTTCGGGTGCTACGTAGAGAACATCGCGGCTGCCCGCGTTTTCGCAGTAAAGGCCGCCAGCCTCGCCGACCACTGCGCCCTGCGCTACCGCGGTGACGCGAGCAGCGCCCTGCGCGACTGCGGCTTCGAGGGTGAGGTAGTCCGCTTGCGTGTCCGTGCGGGCCAGCAGTGGCACCACCGCCAGACTGTCGAAAGCGGTG
>Ga0164294_10002329_pt1 | contig 17183 bp, 11 predicted proteins | sample GEODES005metaG_FD_111479 | JGI IMG/M metagenome (GOLD analysis project Ga0164294, IMG submission 111479) | Oligotrophic lake water microbial communities from Sparkling Lake, Wisconsin, USA - GEODES005 metaG | ecosystem: Environmental > Aquatic > Freshwater > Lake | place: USA: Sparkling Lake...
CAAAGGCCTCGCCGGGATTTGCGGCTTCACCGAGGCCGACGTGGCCTGGCTCTTGGAAGAGACCCAGAGCCAGCTCAGCCTCGCCGACATGCGGCGTTGGTACAATGGCTACAACTTCAGCGGGCAGATCCTCTACAATCCATGGTCGGTGATCAACGCGGTCCAGAGCGACGAATTGCGGGCCTGGTGGGTGGACTCCGGCAGCAACGAGGCCCTTGGCGCCTTGATCCGCGCGGGCGGGCCCGCGGTTCAGCGCGACCTCGTGCGCTGGATGGAGGGGGAGACCCTCCCCGCCTCCTTTGGAGACAACATCCTGCTCCGCGAGGACCGCGCCGAGGATGTCGTTCCGCTGCTGGTTCACAGCGGCTACCTCAGCCCGGTGGCGGTCTCCTCGGATGGCGAGGCCTGGAAGGTGACGCTGCGGGTGCCGAACCGCGACGCGCTGATGGCGCTGCGCTCGTCGGTGTACCAGTGGCTCTCCCAGATGCGCTTTGGAATGGCCGATGTGGACAGTCTGCTCCGGGCGCTGCCGCGCGGCGTTGAAACTCGTGAAGTGCTACGGCCGCCGTCGCAAAGCGGAGGCAGGTCAGCCGGAACAACTTGGATGGTCTTACAGACCGTGGCCACTTGCTTCGGCGGGTGTTCGCCGTGGATGGGTGGGCCTGGTCGCCGGCGACCCCCGCCCGGTGTGGACAACCGATGCGGCTACGGGCGGTGGTGCTCGGAGCCCCGGCAACCTCGCGGGGGATCGCCGGTCTGCTGAGCGCACGAGCACCTCCCGATCACGAGCACCACGTCGAGGTCCGGGTCCTCCAGACCGGGTGGTAGCACAACATGCACGCGGGGCCGGAGAGTAGAGCCTCGCCTTTTCCCCAGATTCAGCCCGGATCGAGGCTTCCGAAGGGGCTGCAGACCGGTGCCAACCCCTTGCACAAGTCGGTGGCCGCCGTGTAGCCTGCCGCGGCAGTCCGGTCTTCGCGCTCTCTCAAGGGGATGACACCGTGCCGCTCCGCTGGGAGGCCGACGGCGCCGTCGTCTTCATCAACCTGAGCGATACGGCGGTGGAGGTGGCGCCTCCGCCGGGGGAGGAGGTGTTGCAGGGGGCGAGCAACGAGCCGCACAGCCTCGCGGCGAATGACGCGGAGATCTGGATCGAGGGCTAATCCACCGTCACCTTCAGCCCTTCCGCCTGAAGGGAGAACATCCGCGCATAAAGGCCACCCAGCGCCATGAGCGCCTCGTGGCTCCCCTCCTCCACGATCCGCCCGCCGTCGATCACCACGATACGGTCGGCCATCCTTACGGTGCCGAAGCGGTGGGTGATGAGGATGGCGGTGCGGTCTTTCTTCAAGTCGCGGAAACGCTGGAAGATCTCATGCTCTCCCTCGGCGTCCATCGCGGCGGTGGGCTCGTCGAGCACGAGGATACGGCTCTTTCGCATGAAGGCCCGGGCCAGCGCCACCCGCTGCCACTGACCGCCGGAGAGGTCGTCCCCCCCGAAGGCCTTTCCGAGCGGGGTCTCCAGGCCCTTTGCGAGGCGCCCGACGATCTCGTCGGCGCCACCATCGTGGATGGCAGACCCTATCGCCGCGTCGTCCTCCCGGGAGGGCAACCAGCCGAGGCCCACATTGTCGCGCATGGAGAGCTGGAGCCGCGCGAAGTCCTGAAAGATGACCCCCACCCTGCGGCGGAGCGCGCTCATCGAGAGGGTGGAGACATCGACCCCATCGACCCGGATGCTCCCCGAGCTCGGGCGAAAGAGGCCAACCAGGAGCTTGATGAGCGTGGTCTTTCCCGCACCATTCTTGCCCACGAGCGCGATGGTCTCGCCGGGGGCGATGTGCAGGTTGATATGTGACAGGGTGTCGTGTGTGCTTCCAGGGTACCGAAAGCTCACATTTTCGAGGGAGAGGGAGGGGGGTGACTCATCGGGGGCGCCGGAGAGGAGGGGCTCGGCGGCGTCGGGCTCCTCTTCCGGGACGGCGAGGAATTCGTCCAGGTTGGTCATGTAGAGATCGTCCTCCCAGGCCCGGGATGCGGCAGAGAGGGCGGTGCGCAGCGTGTCCTGCCCCTGTCGAAAGACGCCCATATAGAGGGTCATGGCGCCGAGCGTAATGGCGCCCGCGACCGTCTCGGCGACGATCCAGCCGTATGTCCCATAAAGTGCGGCCGTGGCCAGCAAGCCGAGGGTAAAGGCGGAGAAGGAGCGGCGGCGGGCGAGGGCGGCCTCTTCATTGGCGAAAGACTGGAGGATGTCGCGATATCGGTCCCGCAGCCAGCCGGCGAGCTGAAAGAGCTTGACCTCTTTCACCGTGCTCTCGGTGGTGAGCACAGACTCCAGATAGAAGCTCTGTCGGTACCGTGTCGTACGGGCCCGCTGCATGGTGAAGGACTCACTCGCAAAACGGGCCTCCGCCCAGAAGGGGGGGAGCGCGGTGAGCACGAGCACCACGATGGCCCAGGCCCCGAGTGACCAGAGGAGCGCCCCGAAGCCGAGGAGCGTGAGGACGCTCTTCGTGAAGGAGAGCACCTGATTCACGAGATCGAGGGGCCGGGCGCTGGCCTCGCGGCGGGCCTGGGTCATCGAGTTCATGAAGACAGGGTCTTCAAAACGCGCATAGGCGACCCTCGCGGCCTTGTCGAGGATGAGCAGGTTTACATGAATGCCGAGCTTCGAGCGGAGGATGAGCTGCGCGTAAGAGGTCGCCTGACCCACGAGGGCCCGGGCAGCCACGAGCGCGAGCTCGAGACCCACCCATCCGAGGGCCGGCCGGGCGCGGGTCCAGAGCTCGCCGCCCACCGCGGCCTGGGTGATGCTGTCGATGATATTTTTGCCCACCCAGCTGATGGCGATGAGGCCCACCGAGTCGAGCCCCACCCCCACGATGAGCGTGATCAACAGCATTGAATCGAGGCGATAGACCATGCTCATCGCGGTGCGGGCGTGACCCAGCACGCGGGTGACCTCCGCGAGCCCCGCGCGCCGCCTCTCCGGTGGGGGTCGAGGCGCCGGCGACGGAGCAGGAGGAACAGGGAGAGCGGGGGTGGATCCGGACATGGGCCGGGTCTAAAGCGCCAACCGCTCGCCCGCCCGCGCCCCTGCCATAACTTCAGGCCGTCCGGCTCGGGTTCCACACTGCGGGCCGGGCCGGGGTACAGGCGATGCGCAGCTTCGCGCGATCGTGCGGGAGGGACTACCGCTGCTCGCGATCGAGCTGGCTCGCCACGAGTGTAAGCTCCGCCTGAACCCCAGCCACGAGCTCCTCGATGAAGGGCTAGTTCCCCTCACCAACGATGGAGATCTCCAGGTTACCCACTTTTCAACAAACACCCAAACGGTGGACAGAAGAGGACGCGGCGCTCGTCCTGGATGCGTTCTCGCGAAGCGGCTTGGGCCTCACCCGCCTTCGCCCCGCGACACGGCCTCTGTGTTCAGCGCCTTCGACGCTGGCGGAGCCGACTGGCCCTCGATGGGCGGGCCCGCGGTTCAGCGCGACCTCGTGCGCTGGATGGAGGGGGAGACCCTTCCCGCCTCTTTTGGCGACAACATCCTGCTGCGCGAAGACCGCGCTGAGGATGTCGTTCCGCTGCTGGTTCACAGCGGCTACCTCAGCCCGGTGACGGTCACACAGGATGGCGTGGCCTGGCAGGTGACGCTGCGGGTGCCAAACCGCGACGCGCTGATGGCGCTGCGCTCGTCGGCGTACCAGTGGCTCTCCCAGATGCGCTTTGGAATGGCCGATGTGGACAGTCTGCTCTGGGCGCTGCTGAGCGGCTCGCCGAGCTTTGGCGAGCACCTCGGCGCCTTGCTCCTCGCGGTGTCGGCGGCGGAGGACTTTCCCTTTCCCGACAAGGAGCGCGGCTACCACGCCTTCTTGCTCGGTTTGTTGTGCGGGCTCCGGCCGCGGTACCAGGTGGCCTCGAACCTGGAGTCGGGTCTGGGGAGGGCCGACATCCTGGTGATCCCGCTGGAGGCGGGCGACCCAGGCGTGGTGATCGAGATGAAGCGGGCGCCCACCGTCGAGGCGGGCCCCGGGCTCGTTGCCGTGGCCCTGGAGCAGGCGCGAGCACGCCGCTACGACGCCCGTCTTCGAGAAGCGGGCGCCGCGCGCGTGGTGCTTTGGGGCATCGCCTTCTGCGGCAAAGCGTGCTGGGTGGAGAGCGCCTGAGTCCGCCTCATGACGCCAGGGGGCCGCCGGGGTAGGGTGGCCGCCCTCGCGCCCCCAAGAGACGTCGTCGGAATGGCCGCCCTCCTCCTCAGCCTGCTCGCCCTGGGTGTGGCGCCGCTGGTCGACCGCCCCCTCGGGCGGAGCCCGCGCCTGTCGAGCGGCCTCGACGCGGCGACGATGGTGGTGATCGCGGGCGTGGTCTTCTTGCAGGTGCTGCCCCACGGGGTGGTGGACGTTGGCTGGCCCGCCGTGGTGGCCGCCCTCCTCGGGCTGGCCACGCCTCTGGGCTGCGACCGGCTCTCGTTTGGCGAAGGGCTGATCCGCCTGCTCGCCGCGGTGGCCCTCTCGGTTCATGGCCTCCTCGATGGGGCTGCCCTGGCCACCGGTGGCCACGAAGGCGAGGCCCTCTCGGTGGCGGTGGTGCTGCACAGCCTGCCGATGGGGCTCGCGGTCTGGCGGGCGGTGGCCGAACACGGCGGGCGCAGGCTGGCGGGCGGCATGCTGCTGCTCTCGGCGGTGGCTGAGACGGTGGGCTGGTTCTGGGCGCCCTCCCTGGCGGGGAGCACCGGCGAGGCGCTGATCCTGGCCCAGTGCTTCGTCGCGGGCTCGCTGCTGCACCTCGTCAGCCACGGCCGCCCCGTGCAGGGCTGGCCGTCGGGGGTGGGCGCCCTCGTGGGGGCGGGGTTCACGATCCTGGTGCTGGCCGAGCACCCGCTGCCCTCCACCTCGGGGGCAGAGCTGGCGATGGGCGAGGCCTTCCTGGGGCTGGCCGCCGAGGCGGCGCCGGCCTTGCTGGGGGCCCTCGCGGTGCATGTGGCGCTGATGGCGCGGGGGGGCCTCCGACCGTCGCTGCGGCAGGCCTTGCTCTCGCCGAGCTCGCCGCTCTCCTTGGCCGCCCTGCTGCCCACGGTGGCCCTGCTCGGCGCGCCCTTCGCCCTGGCGCGGGGCCTCGCCGGACTGTTCACGCCCCGCGACCTGCCGGCCGAAGAGGCGGAGGCGTCGGCGGCGCTGGCCTCCCCCCTGCTGTGGGTCGCCTTGGGGCTGGGCGTGGCGGCCCTTGGCGAGACCTTGCTGCCGGTCGATGCCTTCGCCGGGGTCCCGGCTTCGTTGGGCGTGATCGGCGCGGCCCTGCTGGGCGCCCCGCTCTGGCTCTCGGCGGCGGGGTTGACGCCAGTGGCGGCGCTGTTGGTGCACAAGGGGCTCTCGCTGGGCGCCGCGCTGGCCTTGTTGGTGGTCGGCCCCTTCGGCGGCCGCCGGGCCGGCGAGCCTTGGGGGGTGACCCTGCGGCGCCTCGGGCGGGTCGTGGCGCTGGGGCTTGGGGTGGGCCTCCTCGCAGACGCGCTCCCCATCGAGCTCATCGGGCCCTCCCTGCACGCAATGGCGGACCACGTCCACGATCCCATCGAGTGGGGCGCGCTGGCGATGACCAGCGCCCTGCTGATCGCGCTGCTGCTTCGCGAGGGGCTGAGCGGCATGTTGGAGCGCCTGCGCGGGCCTCCCGCCCACAAGCCGCTGGGCCGAGGAGCCGATGGGGCGGAGACGGAATAGACAGAGCGGGCCTCGTTGCCCGGAGTCGTCATGTCCGACCGTCGCACCCTCACCCTCGCCGGCCTCTCCTTCGACATCCCCACCGGCTGGTCCACGTTGACCCATGGCGAGGCCTTCGCCTTCGCGCCGGCCCGGGCCGAGGCCAACCAGGCCTTCCTGGCCCTGCCGGTCAGCCGCGACCCCGCCGAGGCGCTCGGCGCCGCCCTGGAGCGCCTCGTCGGCACCCGCCTCTCGGGCCAGACCATCGAGGCGGTGGAGCCCGGAGAGCCCGTGAGCATCGAGCTCGCAGAGGGGCTCGTCGCCATCGCCACCGGCCGCCGGAGCGTCACCGCCAGCGGGCGACTCTGGTCCCTCGACGTGCTCATTGAGGCCGGCGACGCGGCCCTCTACCTCTCGGCCTTCGCCAACGACGAGGCCACCTTCAACGCCCTGGTGGGCGGCCGCTTCCGGCGGGTCCTCAGCTCTGTTCACAAGGTCGGTTGATCCGATGGCCGGGCTCCCCGCGGTCTGCCCCCTCTGTGAGGCCGCCTGCGGGCTGCTGGTCGAGCTCGCCGACGGCCGGGTGACCGGCGTGCGCGGCGATCCCGACGATCCGATGAGCCAGGGCTACCTCTGCCCCAAGGCGACGGCGGTGGGCGACGTGATGGCCGATCCCGACCGCCTGCGGGCCCCTCGCCAGCGGCAGGGCGGGGCCTGGGTGGAGCGGAGCTGGGCCGGCCTCACCGAAGAGGTGGGCGCCCGGCTCGCCTCCATCCAAAAGGCGCATGGGCGCTCCTCGGTCGCGATGTACCTGGGCAACCCAGTGGTGCACGACCACGGCGCCCTGCTGGGCGGCGTGTTGCTGCGCAAGGCGCTGGGCACCCGGCACGCCTACTCGGCCACCAGCCTCGACCAGCTCCCGCACATGCGGGTGGCCTATGAGCTGTTCGGCCACCAGCTCCTCTTGCCGGTGCCCGACGTCGATCGCACCGATCACCTGCTGGTGATCGGCGCCAACCCCCTGGTCTCCAACGGCAGCCTCGCCACCGCCCCCGACATGCGCCGGCGCCTGCGGGCCTTGCGGGAGCGCGGCGGGCGCCTCGTGGTGGTCGATCCGCGGCGGAGCGAGACGGCCGCCGTGGCCGATCAGTGGGTGGCGGTGCGGCCCGGCGGCGACGCGGCCCTGCTGCTGGGCATGCTGTGGACCCTCGCCGAGGACGGCGCCCTCCGCCCCGGCCGTCTGGCCGCCGCAACCGAGGGCATCGAGGCCTTCACCGCGGCCCTGCGCCCCTTCTCGCCGGAGCGGGTGGCCGGGGCGGCGGGGGTGGAGGCGGAGACCCTCCGGCAGCTCGCGCGCAGCTTCGCCGCGGCCCCCTCGGCCGTCTGCTACCCGCGCATGGGGGCCTGCACCCAGGCCGAAGGTGGGCTCGTGGCCTACCTCGCCGTCGCCCTCAACCTGCTCACCGGCAACCTCGATCGGGCCGGCGGGGCGATGTTTGGCGATCCGCCGGCCGACCTGGTGGGCCTGGGCAGCCTGCTCGGCCAGGGCGGCTCGGCCGGCCGCTACCGCAGCGCCGCCCGCGGCCTGCCCGAGGTGGGCGGCGAGCTGCCGATCGTCACCCTCGCTGAAGACATCGAAGCCGGCGCGCCGATCAAGGCACTCATCTGCGTGGCTGGCAACCCGGTGAGCAGCGCGCCCCAGGGCGACCGCCTCGCCCGGGCCATCGAGAAGCTCGAGCTGGTCGTCTCGGTCGACCTCTACTGCAACGAGACGAGCCGCCTCGCCCACTACATCCTGCCGACGGCCTTTGGCTTCGAGAAGCCGCACTACGACCTCGCCTTCTCGGCCCTCGCCCTGCGCAGCGGCGCCCGCTACGCCCCGGCCCTGGTGCCGCCGCCGGCAGGCCTGCCGAGCGACTGGAGCCTGCTCACCGGCCTCGCCCGCGGCCTGCTCCAGGCTGGGGGCGGAAAGGGCCTGGGCGCCCGCGCCGCCCTGGAGGGGGCCTGCGCGCTGGGCCCCGATGGCATCGTCGACCTGATGCTCCGCCTGGGGCCCCGGCGTACCTCCCTGCGCGCCGTGCGGGCCGCCGCCCATGGCCTCGACTACGGCCCGCTGCGAGAGCGGCTGCCGGCGCGGCTCTTCACGCCGGGGCGCCAGATCCGCCTCTGGTCGCCGCTTTGGGAGGGGGCCCTGGCCGACTACGCAGGCCGCATCGACGCTCCCGCCGAGCCCCTCGTGCTGGTCGGCCGGCGGCGCCTCGCCAGCAACAACTCCTGGCTGCACAATGTCGCCCGCCTTCGCCGCGGGCCCGATCGCTGCACGCTGATCGTCCACCCCGAGGACGCCGATCGCGCCGGCCTCGGCGCCCGGGCGCGGGTGGAGAGCCCCGTCGGCGCCGTGGAGGTGCCGGTGGAGCGCAGCGTAGACATCCGCCCCGGCGTGGTCAGCCTGCCCCACGGCTACGGCCAGGGCCTCCCGGGGGTGCAGCTCTCGGTGGCGGCGGCGCAGCCCGGCGCCAACATCAACCACCTGATCGAGGCGGCGCGGGTGGAGCCGATCAGCGGCACGGCGGCGCTCTCGGGCCAGCCGGTGCGCCTGCTCCCGGCGCCCTAAGGGGCCGGCTTGCCGATGCCGGCGACGGCGGCCTGCAGGAGGGCCTGATCGATGGCCGCGAGCAGGGTCTGGGTGCGCTGGGTCACCTCCTCGGCCGAGGCGCCGGTGCGGATGGCGTCTTCGGCCTCTCCGGAGAGGGTGGACAGCTCGGGGAAGCCGAAGCTGGCGCCAGTGCCACGCAGGCTGTGAATGGCCACACGCAGCTCGTCGGTAGCCTGGGCCGCGAGCGCAGTGGCCATGCGGTTCTTGCGCTCAGGCAGGCGCTGCACGAAGCGGGTCACCAGGGGCAGCAGGGCCGGATTGGCCAAGGCGCCGCGCAGGGCCGGCATGACCTCGGCGCGGCGGGCCGGCCGGGGCCCGGCCTGCTGGCGGATCACCTTGTAGAGGTCGCCCGGCACGATCGGCTTGGGCAGGTAGGCCGAGCAGCCCGCGGCGAGGCAGCGCTGGGCGTCGCCGGCCATCGCGTAGGCGGTAAGCGCGATGATCGGCAGCGTGGCGCCGCGGCGGCGTAGCTCGGAGGTGGCGCCGTAGCCGTCGAGCACGGGCATCTGCATGTCCATCAGCACCACATCAAAGGCCGGGCTCTCATCGCGGAAGAAGCGGTCGACCCCCATTCGGCCGTCGTCGGCGCACTCCACCAGGGCGCCGACATGCTCGAGCAGAAAGCTGACGATGCGCTGGTTGTCGGGGTTGTCGTCGACCAGCAAGACGCGCACGCCGTGCAGGCCGGGGTCGCGGCCGGGGGTGGGCTCCTCGACCGGGGTCTCGCTGCGCGAGGGGCCGGGGATGAGCCGCCGCGCCTCTTCTTCGTACACCGGCAGCCGCAGGAGGAACTCGCTGCCCCGCCCGGCCTGCGAGCTGACCGTGAGCTGGCCGCGCAGGGCGTCGGTGAGGCGCTTGCAGATGGCGAGGCCGAGGCCGGTGCCCCCCGAGCGCCGCCGCCGGGTGTCGTGGAGTTGGGTGAAGGCCGAGAAGAGCTGGGGCAGCTTGGCCTCGGGGATGCCGATGCCCGTGTCGCGCACCGCGTACTGCAGCCAGCCCGCCAGCCCGCCTTCGGGCTCCAGCAGGGGCTCGTAGGTGCAGGTGATCTTCACCGACCCCTGCTCGGTGAACTTGATGGCGTTGCCGACGAGGTTCACCAGGATCTGCCGGAAGCGCACCGGATCGGTGCTCCAGGCGGCCGGCACGAGCCCTTGAATCTCCACATCGAGGGAGATGCACTTCTCGGTGGCCAGCGGCCGCATCATCGACTCGACCGCGGCGAGGATGGACGAAGGCTGGGTGGGTTCGAGGTGAACGATGAGCTGCCCCGCCTCGATCTTGGACAGGTCGAGCACATCGTTGACGAGCGCCAGCAGGTAGTCGGCGTTCTTGCGGATCTGCCGGATCGCGTCTTCCCACTGCATCGAGGCGCCGCCGCTGCGCAGCAGCATGTCGGCGTAGCCGACGATGGCGGTCATCGGAGTGCGGATCTCATGGCTCATGCTGGCCAGGAAGTCGCTCTTGAAGCGGTTGGCCTGCTCAGCGGCGTCGCGGGCGGAGACCAGCGCCATCTCGGCCCGCTTGCGGGCGGTGATCTCGCGGTACTGCCAGTAGTGGCCCCGGTAGACCCCATCGACATGCAAGGGCACAAAGTCGCGCTCAAAGACGCGGCCGTCGCGCAGCGGCAGCACATCGCCGCGCACCAGCCGCCGGGCGGCCAGCAGCTCTTCGGTTCGGGCGATGAAATTGGCCGGGTCGACGAAGGCCTCTTTGGCGTCCTGGGCCATCGCCGCGCAGTCCATGCCCACCATCATCGCCGGCGGGGCTGGGATGTGAAAGAGCTCGCAAAAGCGCGGGCTCACCATCACGATCCGCCGCTCTTCGCTCTCCAGGAGCAAGCCCTCTTGCAGGTTCTCAACGAGGGTGGTGAGCCGCAGGTTGGCGGCCAGGCTCTCGTCGATGGCGCGGCGGCGCGCCTCGGTGTTGCGCTGGCTCTCCACCGCGGCGGCGCAGGAGGCCAGGAAGGGGCGCAGCTGCTCGGCCATCGTCGCCGGAAAGGCGCGGCCGGGGCGAAGAAGGGCCACCACGGCGGTGAGGCGACCGCGGTGGTGCACCGGCAGGGCCAAGGCGGCCGGGCGACCCTCGGCGGGGGGCAGGTTCTGGGCCTCACCCTGGCGGAGCGTCGGCCCCAGTCGCTCGATGAGCGCGCTGGGATCGGCCGGGCTCGCCGCGAGGACGTGCAGAACCTGCGCCCCGCCCGGCTCGAGCTCGGCCAGAAAGCCAGCCTCGCTCGCCGTGAGCTCGAGGAGCGCGTCGAGCAGCATCGCAAAGAGGTTGGAGCCGCTCTCTTCCAGGTACCGTTGCTGAATGGCGGTCAGCGCCGTGAGCAGGCGGAGCTGTCCGACGGTCGCCGAATCCTCTTCGAACGGCTCGGAAGGCTTGCGCGCAACGTGCATCCTGTCCATCCTTTCGCGCCCAGGGCGCCCAGCGGGCCCTCTCGGGCCGCACGCCCCGCGCGGATCACCGCTTCCTGGAGCTGGCACATGCGTATCCCCACGAATGGAATCGAGCTTTGGTGGGAGGAGGCCGGCGCCGGCCCGCCGGTCTTCCTGATCATGGGGATCGGCGCGCAACATGTGTTTTGGCCCGATCGGCTCGTCGCGCTGCTGGTGGGCTCGGGTCTGCGGGTGCTGCGCTTCGACAACCGCGACATCGGCGCCTCCACCTGGCTCGATCACCTGCCGGTGCCCTCAATGCCGGCGGCGCTGGGGCGTCGCGCCCTCGGCCTGCCGGTGCCCGCCCCCTACACCCTGCGCGACATGGCCGCCGATGTGATCGGCCTGATGGACACCCTGGGCCTGCCGCGGGCCCACCTCGTCGGGGCCTCGATGGGCGGCATGATCGCCCAGGAGGCCGCCCTGGGCTGGCCCGAACGCGTCGCGTCTCTGACCTCGATCATGTCGAGCCCCGGCGATCTGTGGAGCATGGTGGGCCGGCCCGAGGCCCTGCGCGGCCTGCTGGTGAAGGCGCCGCGCAGCGAGGCCGAGGCCCGGGAGCGCGGCGCGTCGATGTTTCGTGTTCTTCACGGAGGGCCCTTCGACCCCGAGGAGCTCGATCTGGCCGCAGAGATCTCCGGCCATGCCTTCGCGCGCGGCAGCCATCCGCGCGGCTTCTTGCGCCACTTCGCCGCCATCCAGGCCTCGGGCAGCCGCCGCGGCCGCCTGGGCGCCTTGAAGATGCCGGTCACGGTGATCCATGGCCGCAACGACCCCCTGCTGCCGCTGCGAGCCGGCCTCGCCACCGCCGCGGCCATCCCCGGCGCCGAGCTCGTGGTGCTCGACGAGATGGGCCACACCCTGCCCCAGGTGGCCCTGCCGGCCCTGGCCGCGGGCATCTGCAAGACGGTGGGGCGGGCGTGATAGCAGCCGCCCTGTGGAGGCCTCCCATGACGCGCGCCCTGCTGATCTTCGCCCTGGCCTGCTCGCCCAAGGCCGAGCCTGAGCCCGACGGGCCGGCGACCGTCGACGGCGACAACGACGGCGTCGCGGTCGGCCTGGACTGCGACGACGCCGACGCCTCGGTCTACCCGGGCGCCCAGGACGTCTGGTACGACGGGGTCGACAGCGACTGCGGCGGCGAGAACGACGATGACGCCGACGGAGACGGGGTCGCCGCGGCCTCCTCCGGCGGAGCCGACTGCGACGACGCCGACCCAGCCATCTACCCGGGGGCCACCGAAGTCTGGTACGACGGGGTCGACGGCGACTGCCGGGGAGACAACGACGATGACGCCGACCAGGACGGCTTCTCCGCCGAGGTTGTTGGCGGGCCCGACTGTGACGACGAGGCCACGGAGGTCTACCCCGGCGCCGCCGACCTCTGGTACGACGGGGTCGACAGCGACTGCGACGATCGCAGCGACTACGACGCCGACGAGGACGGCTACGACGCCAGCGCCGAGCTCGAAGGCGGGCTCGACTGCGATGACTACGACCCCGACGTGAACCCCGAGGCCACCGAGGTCTGGTACGACGGCACCGACGCCGACTGTGCGGGCGATGACGACTACGACGCCGATCGCGACGGGGCCTCGTCGATTGGCGCCGACTGCGACGACACCGATCCGCAGTCCTACCCGGGCGCCGCCGAGCAGCTCGACGGCCACGACACCGACTGCGACGGCGTGGGCGACCGCTTTGGCGTGGAGGCCGACTACAGCGGCAGCTTCGTGCAGGGCACCGACGCCGACGACGGGCTCGGCGCGGCCCTGGATCTGGCCGACACCAACGCCGACGGCTTCGCCGACCTGCTCATCGCCGAGACCGGGCCCAACCACGGCCCCGGCGGCGCCGCCTTCCTCCTCGATGGCGTCACCCTGGCGGGCGGGCCTACCACCACGGCCCTGGCCAGCGCCACCCTGATCACCACCGCCGCCACCGGGTCGCTGGGCGCGGTGCGCTTTCTCGCCGACTTCGCCGGCGGCAGCGCGCCGCTCATTGGCCTCGCCACCGATCAGGGCGGCGGCCGGCTCTACCTCTTCACCGCCACCGAGCTTGCGATCGACCCCAATCGCACCCTCGCCGAGGCCGGGCGCACCGTCTCGGCCAGCGCGGCGGGCACCGGCTTTGGCGCCGCCTTCACCGCCGCCAGCGACATGGATGGCGACGGCTTTGGCGAGCTGCTGGTGGGCGCGCCCGACAGCGCGGGCGGGGCGGTCAAGCACTTCGACGGCTCCGGCCTTCTCGTCGCCGCTGCCCTCGTGGAGGCCGACGCCGACCACACCTGGTCGGGCAGCCTGTCCAGCGCCGACCTCGCGGGCAGCGCCCTGCTCGACCTGGGCGACCTCACCGGCGATGGCTACGGCGACCTCGCCGTGGGGGCGCCGGGGCTCACCAGCGGCGCGGGGGGCGTCTACCTGATGGCCGGCGGCCTCACGCTGACCTCGGGCACGCTGGCGGCGCTCAGCTACGCCACCTTCACCGGGGTCAACAGCAACGATCAAGCCGGCGCCGCCATCGCCGCCGGAGACCTCAACGGTGATGGCGTGGTGGAGCTGATCGTCGGCGCCCCACGCCAGGTCACCCAGGCCGGGCGGGTCCACGCCATCGACGGCGCGGGCGTCCGCCGGGGCAGCCTGGGTCTCTCGTCGGCGGCCTATGTCAACCACTCGGGCACCACCGTCTTCGGAAACGCCGGCGCCGCCGTCTCCAGCGGGGCCGACGTCGACGGCGACGGCCTGCACGACCTCGTGGTGGGCGGTCCGGGCGACGCGCCGGGCGGCGGTGGGGCCGGGGCGGCCTGGCTGGTGATCTCCGGCCGCAGTGGGGCCCGGGCCCTGGCCGACGCCGACGGGACCTTTCTCGGCAGCCTGGACGACGCCGCCGGCACCGCTACGGCGCTGGGCGACATCAACGGCGATGGGCTCGGCGACGTGGTCTTTGGCGTGCCGGGCGAAGACACCTTCTTTGGTGGGGAGGGCGCGGTCTATGTGGGATTCTCTGGCTATGACCCCTGAACGGTTCCTCCTGCTGGGCCTGCTCGTCGCTTGCGGCAAAGCGGTGGAGCCGCCCTCCAACATCGCCCAGCCCGAAGAGGAGACGGCGGAGGAGACCGAGCCCCTGGGCCCCTGTCCGCCTGACATGCTGGCCCTCGACGCCGGCGTCTACACCCTGGGCGAGGCCGATCCCGCCGAGCTGGAGCCCTATACCGAAGACGGCCAGCTCACGGCGCTGCCTTCGTATTCGGCCACGGTGGGCGCCGTCTGTGTCGGCCTCTACCCCTTTCCCGGCGAGTTTGGCGACCCCTGGCCCGGCGACGGCCTGCGCTACGGCCAGCTTGGCGCCCTGGAGGAGGCCCTGGCCAAGGCCGGCCGGAGACTGTGTACCGTCTCCGAGCTGACCCTGGCCGCCGCCGGCCCCGAGAGCTGGCGTTACCCCTTTGACCCCGTCGACTATGTGGCCGAGGTCTGCGATCCCGACGACGGCTCGCCCCGCGACATGGGCACCTACCGCGACTGTTTGAGCCCCCTCGGCCTGAGCGACTTTCTGGTGCGCTCCTCCTGGGCCGTGCTCGACGACGCCGCCCACGACGTGATGCTGCCCTACTACAACGGCCGGCTGCCCGAAGAGGGCTACTACACGATCTACGGTGGGGTCAGCCGGCGCGACACCTTCTATGCCCCGACCAACTTTGGCCTGCACTTCCACGGCGCCGACGAGGAGGCCTACCTTGACGATGGCCTTCGTCTTTGCGCCGATCAAGAGGCCGTGGGCGAAGACGAGCAGAAGGCCTGGCGCAAGCTCCGCCAGCGCTTTGTCGAGGCCGGCACCTTTGAAGGCTGGCTGGGCGGCTGAGGCTTGATAGGGCCTGGAAATGTCCACGCCCGACCTCACTGGAAAGACGCTGCTCATCACCGGCGCCAACTCTGGCATCGGCCTCATCGCCGCCAAGGCCCTGGCCCGCATGGGCGGCGAGATCGTGATGATCTGCCGCTCGCCCGACAAGGGGGCGGCGGCCCTCGCCGAGGTCAAGGCCGCCGCGGGCCACGACCGGGTGCGTCTGGTGCGCTGCGACCTCTCCAGCCTCGCCTCGGTCCGCGCCGCTGGGGCCGAGCTGGCCGCCCTGCCCCGCATCGACGTGCTGCTCAACAACGCCGGGGCCTACAACGCCGAGCGGCGCACCACCGCCGATGGGCTGGAGCTCACCTTCGGGGCCAACCACATCGGGCCCTTTTTGCTCACCCAACTGCTGCTGGAGCGGCTCAAGGCCACGGGGGCCTCGCGGGTGATCAACGTGGCCTCGGCGGCGCACCTCGGCGGCAAGCTGGTTTGGGACGACCTGGGCTACGAGCGGCGGGGCTACCAGGCCCTGCGCGCCTACTGCGACAGCAAGCTGATGAACATCCTCTTCACCCGCGCCCTGGCTCGCCGCCTGGAGGGCTCGGGGGTGGTGACCCACAGCCTGCATCCGGGTGCGGTGGCCACCAACTTCGCCGTCAACGACACCGGCGCCTTCGCCTTTCTGGCGCGAATCGGCAGCATCTTCTTGCTGAGCCCCGAGCAGGGGGCGGCGACCAGCATCGCGCTGTGCAGCGAGCCCGCGGTGGGCGAGAAGAACGGCCTGTACTGGTCGAGCCGGCGCCCGGCCTGGTGTGGCCCGCAGGCCCGCGACGACGAGGCGGCGGAGCGCCTTTGGGCCCTCAGCGAGGAGCTGGTGGGGCGGCTGTAGGGCGGCGGTCGCCCGCTGGGATTGATTGGGATTGGGGTGGGCGGTTTCAGTCGGGGTCCGTCTGGGTGGGATCGTATGGATCGGCTTCGACAGACCCGGTGCGGTCGACGGGGGTTTCGTCGATCACCTCGGCGCGGCGCTGGTTGTAGAGGTCCTCGTTGACGAGGCAGGCGGTGAGGGAGAGGAGGAGCACGCTACCAGCCGTATCCCGGCAGGATGTAGGCGATGCCGGCCATGGCGTCGCTGCCAACGTCGTGCAGCGCCGAGCCGACCATCAGTTCCGGGGCGCCGTCGCCATTCTGGTCGCCGAGATTGACGGCGGAGGAGTAGTAGCAGTCGGTGGTGCCGTCGCCACGCAGGGTGACGTCGTGGTCGGTCTGGGCCCAGACGCCGGCGGCGTTGAAGGGGCCGAAGAAGAGGTGTGGGTTGCAAAGCTCACTTCCGCCCTCACCGATGAAGAGATCGCCCTCACCATCCTGGTTGATGTCGCCGATGGAGTAGAGGCCTTGACCGAGGTTGCGGAGGGGGTCGCTGTTTCGAATGGTGATCTCGGCGTCGGCCAGCATGGTGGGCAGGGACGTGTCGGTCCAGAGGATGTACACGGCCCCATAGGCGGCCTGGGGTGAGCTGATCGCCATGTCATCGCGGCCGTCGCCGTTGGTGTCGCCGATGTTGGCGACATAGTTGCCGGCGAGGGCATAGGAGGCTTCGGCCTCCATGGTGTGGTCAGCGTCGAGGTAGGAAAGGTTGCCGGAGACGGGGCCGTTGAAGATCACGGCGAGTCCGCCGCGGCCGGCGCCGTCGGCCCCTGCGAGGACGTCGTCGATGCCGTCGCCGTCGACGTCGATGGAATCGACGGAGATGCCCAGATTGTCCCCTTCCTCTTCACCTTGCGCAGTCGCGCTGGCGACCTCGGCGACCGCGGATGTTCCGGGGTCAAGGTCCCCTAAAACATATACTCGTCCAGCTGTCGACACACCTGAGTCACTTGTGGCCGACCAGTTGCTCGCGATGATGGTGGGTGTGGTACCGCCAGCCGCGCTACCACCACAATGGATAAAGTTACCCATCGATCCATCGGATTCACCCACAACGATGGACTGTGCCAAGCCCCAGGCTGCCCCACTGGTGTGTGGCCCCATGAGCGTATGGATCGCCCCGACCCTGGTTGTTCCACTGCGGTAGCCTGAGGACCCTGAGACGATGTCGATCCACCCATCACCGTCCAGATCGCAGGTGTCCAGTCCGGTCCCGAAGATCTCCTCCTCGTTGGTGCCCCAGTAGGTCGCGGTCGCGGCCGAGCGAGGCTGATCGGTCAGAACCGTGCCGCTGAAGATGTCCACGGCGCCTTGTGCCCGTTTGGTATTGGTCGCGCCGTTGGTGGACAGGATGAGGTCTGTTCGGCCATCTCTGTTGGTGTCGGCGCTCGCCGCCCGCACACCCGTGAAGCCCATGTTGTCTTCGCCGTAGATCGACGAGTAGTCCTCCAGGTCCACCGTCGAGGGCCAGGAGCACCCGCTCGCCGTTCCATCACAGTTGTTGTCCACGCCATCCAGGCAGACCTCCGCCGCCTCGGGGTTGACGTCGGGGTCTCCGTCGTCACAGTCCCCGCCATCCGCGACAAAACCATCCCCCGGGACACAGCGGGCGGCCTCGGACTCGGG
>Ga0164294_10002330_pt1 | contig 17177 bp, 19 predicted proteins | sample GEODES005metaG_FD_111479 | JGI IMG/M metagenome (GOLD analysis project Ga0164294, IMG submission 111479) | Oligotrophic lake water microbial communities from Sparkling Lake, Wisconsin, USA - GEODES005 metaG | ecosystem: Environmental > Aquatic > Freshwater > Lake | place: USA: Sparkling Lake...
AGCTCAAGGAGCTGCCGTAACCCTACAAGCCAGCAGATGCGTGAAGAGAAAGAAGGGAGCGGATTCTCCGTAGGTTAGCTGGTCATCCATGCTACGCCTACTTGCTCTATCTTTCGGTCTCACAGCCGCCTCCGCCTCTCTCGGCGCGGAGGCCCTGATCACTTTTGAAAAGGACGTGCGACCGATTTTAAAGGCGCAGTGCTTTCACTGCCATGGCGAAGATGGAGAGTTCAAAGGCGGGCTGGATGTGCGATTGGCGCGTTCCATTTTAAAGGGAGGAAAGTCTGGGGCAGTCGTGGTGCCAGGGAACGCCTTGGAAAGCCATTTACTCAAACTGGTGCGGGAGGGCGAAATGCCCAAGGGAAAGGCAAAGCTGAAGGACTCTCAGATCGAAACGATTGAGCGCTGGATCGCCCAGGGTGCCAAGACAGCTCGGCCAGAGCCGGAGAAACTAGGACCAGAACACGCCTTCACCGATGAGGAACGTGCGTGGTGGGCCTTTCAATCGATCCAAAAGCCAGCGAAACCCAAGCTGAACGAGGGTGCCTCATTCACCCAGGCGATCGATGCTTTTGTGGCTGCCAAGCAGGAAGAGAAAGCGTTGGCCTTTTCGCCAGTCGCCGATCCAGTGACGCTGATCCGACGGGCCACGTTTGATCTCACGGGGCTACCGCCGACTCCAGCAGAAGTGGCGGCCTTCGAGGCAGCTCATCTGCGCGATTCACATTCAGCGATGCAAAATCTCATTGAGCGTCTGCTCGCCTCTCCTGCCTACGGCGAGCGCTGGGGGCGGCATTGGCTCGACCTCGCGGGCTACGCGGACAGCGATGGCTACACGGACAAGGATCTGGAACGCAAGTATGCCTACAAGTATCGGGACTACGTGATCAATGCTTGGAACACCGACAAGCCTTTTGATGCGTTCATTCGGGAGCAGCTGGCAGGCGATGAAATGGTGCCGCAACCGCACAAGAACTTATCGGCAGACGCGATCGAAAAAATCACGGCCACGGGCTTCCTGCGCATGGCAGCCGATGGCACGGGGGCGATGAATGACAAGATCGCCCAGAACTCCACCATCGCGGACACGATCAAAATCATCAGCACCGCTTTTTATGGCATGACCATTGGCTGCGCTCAGTGCCACGATCATCGCTATGATCCGATCACCCAGGAAGACTACTACCGACTGCGAGCAGTCTTTGAACCTGGATTTGATACCCAAAGCTGGCGCACACCGGCAGGCAGACTGGTTTCTCTGCTGACCGATGCTGATCGTGCCAAAGGCGCAGTGATCGAAGCGGAAGCAAAGAAGCTCGATACCGCACGTTTGGCCAAGCAGGAAGTCTTCATCACCGAAGTGCTGGAGAAGGAGTTGGCTAAAGTGGATGAAAAAGATCGTGAGGCCCTGCGCAAAGCCTACCGAACCGTGGCAAAGAATCGAAAGCCTGAGCAAGTGACGCTCTTGAAGGCCAACCCCAAAGTGAATCAACTCACTGCGGGCTCGCTGTATCTCTACGACAGCACCTACAAAACCAAACACGCTGACACGCTCAAGAAGATGACCGAAGAAGCGACGGCCGTGCGTACTAAAAAACCGCGAGAAGAGTTCCTGCACGCTTTTGATGAACAGCCGAAAAAACCAGAGGCTATTCCGGCCACCTTTCTGTTTCATCGGGGTGATATTGAGCAGCCAAAGCAGGCCGTGAAGCCCGGCGATCTGACGATTCTTGCAGGATTGCGTCAGGTAGAGCTGCCAGAAAAATCAGCCGCACTGCCGACCACAGGTCGCAGGCTGGCCTTTGCCAAATCACTGACAGATGGCAAACATCCGCTGTTGGCCAGGGTGCTGGTGAATCAAGTGTGGATGCGGCACTTCGGCAAAGGGCTGGTGAACTCACCGGGCGATTTTGGTCAACTCGGAGAGCGACCCAGCCACCCCGAACTGCTTGATTGGCTGGCCGCAGAGTTCATGGAAAGTGGCTGGAGCATGAAGCACCTGCACCGTTTGATGATGACCTCACAGACCTACCAGCAATCGTCTCGACGCGAAACGGAGCGCGAGCGGATCGATCCTGACAATCGCCTGCTGAGCCGCATGAACGTGCTGCGGCTGGAAGCAGAGACGTTGCGCGACTCTTTGTTAGCCGTCTCCGGGCGGCTCGTGCAGACAACCGGCGGGGAGCCGGTGCCGGTGACTTACAATGAACAGGGACAGATCATCATCGGCATCGATACGCGGGACACCGCCGGTCGGCAGACAGGGAAGCTGGCACCGATGCAGGGCTTGGACTACCGCCGCAGCATCTATATCCAGGCTCGGCGCAGCATGCCGCTGGAAGTCTTTGCCGCGTTCGATGCACCTGCTATGACGGAGGCTAATTGCGCTGCACGACCCGTCACGACGGTCAGCCCACAGAGTCTGCTGCTCATGAACAATCTCTACATGCGCGAGCACGCGCAGGATCTCGCCCAGCGTGTGATCCGTGAAGCCGGGACCGATTTAGAAGAGCAGGTCAAACTCGCCTGGCGCTTGTGTTATGCACGGAGCCCGAGTCTGGCGGATCTCGGTGCCGCGGTCGATTTTGTCCAAGCTCAAGTGGTCCATTACCAAGCTCATCCCACGAAACTAGAGCACGTGAATGCGCCGGCTGAGAAGTCCGATGCTGCGCCAGAGCTCCTCGGTCTTGCAGCTCTCTGCCATGGTCTGATGAGTGCCAATGAATTCCTTTATGTCGATTGAGTCACCCTTATCTCGGCGTCAGTTTCTCTCCGGTGCTTATGGCATGGGAACGGTGGCCTTAGCGACCCTGTTGCGTGAGGAGGGACTGCTGGCCAATCCGGCTTTGGCGGGACTCACTGGCCACTATGATCTGAAGCCAAAACCTGCGCATGGTTTTGGTCAGGCTAAAGCGATGATCTCCCTGTTCATGCAAGGAGGTCCGAGTCACATCGACCTCTTTGAGCCGAAGCCAGAGCTCATGAAGCTGGATGGAAAACAGTTTCCAGGTGAGATCAAATATGACGACGCCGCAGGTGCCAGCCGCGAGGTCATGGGACCGCAATGGAAGTTCCGCCAATACGGTCAAAGTGGTCTCCACTTCAGTGATCTGGTGCCCCACATGGGCAGCATCGCCGACGAGATGACGATGATCCACTCCATGCACACGGGGGTGAACAATCACGGTCAATCCATCTACGCTCTGCTCAATGGCTCCATCACAGGTGGCCGCCCCACACTCGGCAGTTGGCTCACGTATGGCCTAGGGTCTGAGAACCAGAATCTGCCTGCTTATGTCGCCCTCACCGACCCACGCGGGCTTCCCGTGCTGGGTGTGGATAACTTCAGCAATGGCTGGCTGCCCTCCGTGTATCAGGGCACCGTCATCCGCCCCAAGGAACCACGCATCTTGAATCTCGATCCGCCCATGTCGCTGAAGGGCGATGCGCAGGAAAAATACCTTCGTTTTGTGCAGCGCCTGAATGCGGAACATGCCGAACTGCGCCCCGGCGAGTCAGATCTCGAAGCGCGAATCCAGAGTTTTGAACTGGCCGCCAGGATGCAAATCTCAGCCAAAGAAGCGCTCGATATCAGCCAGGAATCCGCCGCCACTCTCAAAATGTATGGCATCGACAAACCCGCCACCGAGGAGTTTGGCAAGCGTTGCCTGATTGCCCGTCGGCTTGTGGAGCGCGGGGTGCGCTTTGTCAGTGTCTTCACCGGCAATCAAACCTGGGATCATCACAGCAGCATCCTTACTGGACTTCCCTCCGCCTGCCTGCAAGTCGATCAACCCGCTGCAGCCTTGGTGCTGGACCTGAAACAACGCGGACTTCTCGACACGACCGTCGTTCACTGGGGTGGCGAAATGGGCCGACTGCCAGTGATTCAAAATCGCGCTGGAACCAAGGGCCGAGCCGCCGTGGGGCGTGACCACAACACCTATGGCTTTAGCATGTGGGTGGCAGGCGGTGGATTCAAAGCTGGTTACGCGCATGGAGCCACCGATGAGTTCGGTCATCATGCCGTTGAAAAAGTCGTCAATCACTTCGACTACCACGCCACACTCCTGCACCTCTTTGGGCTGGAGACCAAGAAGCTTTCCTTCAAGCGCAACGGCACCGAGCAAGTCCTTGTGGACAACCCCAAAGCACAAGTGATGACTGAGCTGCTGGCCTAGGGTAGATCATGCTTGAAGCTTTGGACGTCTATCTCGATAGCGCCACACTTCCTCCACAGGCGGTTTTTTTGAAGCTCCCGACTAACTTGATTGGCATCTGGTCTGTTATTGAGAAGCAGAAACTCTGAGTCCAGCCTCATATAAGGAGCATGATTGCCGAAGCCTCAGTCGTCGAGCACTCCGACCTCAGGTCCACCCTGTCAGAGTCCTTTGCTGGGCGTTGACGGTCTCCCTAAAATCCCATACGGTGAATGGCATGAGCACACGCCAACTTAACATCGCTGATTTCGCAGCCCACTGCTTCGATGAAATCTCCTCCATCGAGAATGGCACCACCGTTGTGGAACTCATGCGTGATGGCAAGGTCATCGCTTTTGTCTGCCCTGCGGCACAGCCCAAAAGCAGTACCGGCACTCTGTCTGACTGGATGGGGACTGGCGCAGGATTCGGTCTTGCTCCCGGCTGCACTTTAGATGACCCCGCTTTTGCCCCAGAGGAATGGGAAGACGCCTCCGACGATTCCTAGCCTATTCGTTCTCGCATGCTCTACCTGCTCGACACCAATGCTTGGCTCCGCTGGTTTCATCGGCCGCAAGAGATTTGCTCCGCCACTCGGCAACTTCTCAATGCTGCTCAAGTCGTTGCTCTCTCGCCCCTGAGTATCATTGAAGTCGCGCAGAAGGCTCATAAAGGAAAGCTCATCCTCCCGCTTCCGGTTGACGTGTGGGTCCGAGAGTCGCTACCCACTGGCCGCGTAAAGCTGCTGCCTTTATCCGTCGATATTGCACTCGCCGCCTACACATGGCCTGCAGACTTCCAGGGCGATCCCGCAGACCGAATCATCGCAGCCACCGCTAACGTCCATAAGCTCACATTAGTGACTTCAGATGAAAAGCTCCTTGCACGCTCCGATCTGCAAACGCTCTCCACTCGCTGACGGCTGATTGAAAAAAACCTTGATGCGGCAAAGGGACGGACACTTTATTTACCCACTTTCCAAACTGCCCAGTATCTTCAGCTATCTGGATGCGGTGATGGAGCTGCCACGAGCATTGACCAACAACCATTCAGAGGGTAATCTCAAGCCATGACGATTACCCTTTCCGCTCATGGGCTGCTCGAAATTCCCGAGGTTTTCCGCAAGACTGATGCCCTCAAGCCAGGCCAGCGATGCGACATCGAGCGAGTGGGCGAAGGGGACTACCGAATGCGGGTGGAGAAGGAACCTGAGGAGATGGCTCCTGATCTAGTATCATGGTTGCTGGCCTGCCCAGTGAAGGACTGGTGGGTGGAACCTTAGAACCCTGTGCGCGAAAAAACGGGGAATGGCTTGGTGCTCTCATCTGAGTCTGAGCACTTGCGAAAGGGGCACTTTCACGCTGAGTCCTGAGGTTTAAAAAGATAAAAGATGTCTGACTTGAAACCAAGTATCTCACCAACCCATGAGTGAACTCACCCTGCGAATCCTGGAACAAAAACGCCAACGCCGTCATGAGCTTGCGCAGCTCAGCTACACGGAGAAAGTGCGCATCGTGGAAAAGCTGCGGGATGCTTCACTGCGAATCGCCCGTGCGAGCCAGCGCCAAGGGCTACGCGCTTTGTAACAGGGATTGAATCATGACTTCCGAAAATGAAGTCCATGAGGATTGATGAGCAAAACAATCTTCCTTGCTATACCTCCCCCTTTCTGGCCTAGGATAGGTCATGCTTGAAGCTCTCAATGTTTGTCTTGAAATCGACGCGCCTCCAGGCTCTGAAGAGGAATCTCTGCATCTATTGAGAGAAGTTCAATTTCAGGTGCCGAGCGGACACCTGATAGCGATCGTCGGACCCTCTGGCTGTGGCAAGACAACCTTACTCAAAGTCATTGCAGGCATCACGGAGCAGACCGAGGGAAGCCTGAAATGGGAAGGCCGAGACCTGAAGGAGGAAGAGGACCTACACCCAGGTGAACTGGGCTATGTGCCGCAATTCAGCGTGGCTCATGATCTGCTGACCGTCGAGGAATGCATTGCCAATAGCATGGCTCTGCGCACGCAGTTACCGGGGACGGAAGACTTCGAACCCAAGCTCGACAAGATATTAGCGACGACGGGCCTCACCGATCTAGCCGATCGCCGGATCAAGGTGCTCTCGGGTGGCCAAAAGCGCCGGCTGGGTCTGGCTCTGGAACTGGTGACAAATCCCTGTCTGCTTCTATGTGATGAAGTCACGAGCGGACTGGACCCTAAATCAGAAGCAGAAATCACCGAATTGCTGCGCGTATTAGCGCAAGAGAATCCACGTCGCTTGGTGATCAATGTCACGCATAGTTTGGCCAGTTTAGAGGCCTTTGATAGTGTGCTGGTCATGTATCAGGGAAGGCTCGTCTTTCATGGTCCACCGAAATTACTCACCCATTATTTCAGCGTTCAACACCCTGAAGAAGTCTATCTGCGATTGACTCAGCGGGAGGCACAGGGCTGGCATGAATCCTGGCAGAAGAAGCGTAACTATTATGAGCAGATGCTGTTTGAAAAAACGGCTGATTCCACCAAGCCTGCGTCTAGTGACGCTGAGAACTCCATGGCCCATGAGGCCGTTGCACCCGAAGAGTTGCCAAGCCTGATGAGTCAGGTCTTCACCTTGTTAAATCGACGCTGGACCATCTTCCGCCGCGACAAAGGCCAAGTTTGGCTGCATCTGGCCATGCTGCTAGGCTTTCCTCTTTTGGTCGTCATCTTTGCCCTAGATGGCATCAAGCCACTGAAGCAGCTAAGCCAACGACAGGACTCCAATGTGGTCTTTGAAATGCAACAAAAGGCGCAGCATCAGATCGATCAACTCAATGCGGGTGGACTCGTCAGCGGACTCATCATGCTGCAAGTCGTGCTAGTCACCCTGATGGCCAGCAACAACGCAGCGCGGGAGATTGCGGGAGAACGCTTGATCCTAGAACGGGAAAAACTCGGTGGGCTGAGCACGATGGCCTACATCCTCAGCAAGGTGCTTTTTCTGGGTGTCTTCGTTTTAGCTCAAAGCATCTGGATGGGCATCTTTGTAGACATGATAACTGGCGGATTGCCAGGGGATCTGATTGTCAAACTAGGTCTGCTGATTCTTGTTTCCGCCGCTATGACCAGCATTTGCCTAGGCATCAGCGGCCTGTGTCGGACCCCCGAAAAGGCCACGATCCTGAGCATCTATCTCGTCGGCTTTCAGCTGCCGCTTTCGGGTGCGGTTTTAAGTCTTCCGAGCTGGATTGAAGGTGCCGTGAATCCCTTCATCGCTGCCTTCTGGGCCTGGTCTGGCAGCCTACGCAGCATGAGCGACACAGCCTTTTATGATGCGGTCAAAAAGGTCACTGAAACGAATCTCGTCTCACCGGAACTAGCGGCCTTTGTCCTGATTGCACACGTCATCATTGGTCTTAGCATGGCCTATGTCGGCTGCAAAGGCAGCCAATGGGAGTAGCACCTCATTTCCCACAATATGCCCCCTTGGAGCATCAAAGCAGCGGCCTTGCCTTGCGAGTTCTAAAAGGCGGTCTAGTCTCCTCAATCATGCGCATTCTCCGCCCGACACAGTATCCCTACTTTCTGCTTACTTTGGCAGGGGTCGGTGCTGCGTTTACAGCTGAGATTCAGGAAAACCCCGAGTTCCGCGCCGCTCAGCAAGCTCTTCAAGATGGATTGCCTATGGTGGCTGCTATCAAGGCTGCTCGGCTCATGGCAGAGGCGCCCGCCAAATCCATCGACAGGCAGACTCTCGCCACCTTGGCCGTAGAGTCCTGGGTAAGAGCCCAAGATGGGGTCTCCGCGATGAAGGTGATCCAGCAAGAAAAGATCGCCAATCAAGCTTATTGGGAGGCTCAGGCCTTGTTCCTGAATGGTGATTTAGATGGGGCTGAGAAACTTTTGAGTGAACGAGTTAACGAGGGGCAGGCCCCCAGTTTGGAGCGCCTGCTTTTAGCCAAGATCATTCTCAAGAATGGCCATGAAGCCCAGGCTCGTGCCGTGATCCAACCAGTTCTGAAAAGCAGTGACCCAGAGATGGCGCGCCGAGCTCAGCAGATCGCTGATGAACTCAATGCACTAGAGGGTAAGTCTAAACCAGTGGCCACTAAAGAAGTCACTAGCAGCCAGGAAGCTTCACCCCTCTTACTTCAGGCGGAAAGCTTAATGCGCCTCGACAAGCCACTCGAAGCCCAAACGATCCTGCGCGGGATTTTAGCCAGCAAAGGCGGCGGTGAGCGTGCCCATCACGCAGCATCCGTGCTTTTAGCGGACTCTTATCTGCATCAAAAGAATCTGACCAAAGCCACTGAAGTCCTGATACAATTCCTCGATAACACGCTGGAATCAGAAGCTTGGAGTCCAGCCTTTGATTTATTAGCGCGTTGCTTAGAGGCGACAGAGAAAGGTCTGCCACCGCCAGATGCGACTTTGCGTTGGATCAGCGAGGGGAACACCGTGCAAAAGGATTCACTGGCCACGTTACCCTCCACAAACACCTTTCAGGGCCACGCGATGCTTCTCCTGTCACGCTGGCTCGTCTCTCAAGAGCGCCCATTGGAGGCTTCAGGAATGCTAGAGGCTGTGATTCAGCTTCATGAAGGTCACCCACAGAGTGACGAGGCCATGCGCCTAGCTCTGGAAACCTACAGCACGCTCAAGATTGATGCACGGGTGAGTGCCCTCACCGTTCAATGGCGCAAACGTTTTGGTAACAGCGGTTCGTCCATGGTGGAGTCCGTCAGCGCAGGAACGGCCTTTAAACGTGGCGACTATCAGCAGGCCTGTGAGCTTTTTCAAACAGCGGCCAACCTTGCCACGACTCTGGCTGAACGCCGATCCGCTCTTTACAATGCCGGAGCTTCAGCTCTACGCGCTGGAGAGATGGCGCTTTTTCAGTCCATGCTAGGCCAACTCCAGGTCGCCAGTGCTGAAACAGCTCTGCCAAGCCAGGATGGCTCCATTGATCTAGATCTGGATAGCACTCTGGAATTAGCGGCCAAAGGACGTCCCGAAGCGGAAGCGGAACTCATGCGAATCACCCAAAAACAGCCACCACACCCGCGCGCTATCGAAGCTTGGTTGGCTCTGGCAGAATTGGCTATTTTACGTGTTCCTGCCGACTTTCCCTTGGCTGATAAAGCTTTCAAAATGGCAGAATCTTGGCCTGGGATCACCGAAGCCCAACGGCAACGGGCCCTCACTACCCGACTCTGGCAGCTTGATCGCCAAGGGCAACTCAAAGCCTTAACCGAAGTCGGTGCTCATTTCCTCAGCAAGTGGCCCATGGCCGGCCAGGCAGCTCAAGTGCGCATGAAGATCGCTGATGCTTTCTTTCGACTCGAAAACTTCGCTGCAGCCCGCACGGAGTTTGAGCTTGTCGCTAAAAACCACCCGTCCTCTCCTTACGCAGACACAGCTCTCTATTTTGCTGGCATGTCTGCCGTTTCCATGATGAGCGATGAAGGTCGAGCCAGCGCCATCACGCTTTGGCAGGAAGTGGCTGAAAAGAAAGGCCCACTCAGCATCTCCGCACGCCAGCAGCAAGCTTTGGCTAAAAGACGCGGTGGCCAGGAAGCAGAGGCACTCAAGATGTTGGATGCCTTATTGGATGAAAAATCTCTATCCGAGGAACTGCAACGATCCCTCACCTGTGAAAAAGCTGAAATCCTGATGTTGTTAGGCAAAGAAGAGGTTCCGCAACTAAACGCAGCCATCCAAGTTCTCCAAGAAGCCCTCCATGAAGACGATCTACCCTACCAATGGCGGGCACGTTTAGGCTACACCTTGGCCGTTGCCCTAAACTCTGCTGGGCGTGGGGTGGAGGCCCTTGAGGCATGCTATGACGTTGTGAAATCAACAGGATTCACTGGGCCAGCAGATCCAAACGAATTTCGTTGGTTTTACCGTGCGGGATTTTTCGGCATTGAATTGATCGAAGCTGGAAAACAATGGGAAGCCGCCGCACTACTGGCTGAAACTCTCTCTCAATCCAAAGGAGACCGCGCCATTGAAGCAAAGGAACGCGCGACGAAAATTCGTCTCGAGCACTTCCTTTGGAACGGAAAATAATTGAACGAACCTTATTCGCCATGCCCACCAACGTCCTCGGCCAAGAACTCCAATGCTGTTGCCATCAGCCTCTGACAGGTTTTTATCGCGATGGCTACTGCCGAACGGGAGCCGATGACAAAGGTCTGCACACCGTCTGCGCACAGGTCACGGAGGAGTTCCTCAAATTTTCCAAGCGCATGGGTAACGACTTGAGCACACCACGACCAGAATACGATTTTCCAGGATTAAAGCCTGGCGACAAATGGTGCCTCTGTGTTCAGCGTTGGCAAGAGGCTCTCGAAGCTGGAGTGGCTCCGCCTGTCTTTTTAGAAGCCACCCATTCCTCTGCCACAGAGTGGGTGGATTTTCAGGACCTGCAAACCCACGCAGTCATCGACGGCATCGAATAGATTAGCCAACCAACTCAGTCCGCGTGAAGGCCGCGACGACTGGATAGCCTTTGCTCTCGATGTTTTCACGCCCGCCTTCCTGTCGATCAACGAGAATCAAGGCAAAGGCCACTTTGCCACCTTCTTCTTCAATTGCCTGAATGGCTTTCAGCGTAGAATCACCGGTGGTGATGACATCATCCACGACAACGACAGCCTGATCTGGTGTGAAATTGCCTTCAATTCGTTTGCCCCGGCCATGGCCCTTCGGCTCTTTACGTACCACAAATGCCTGCACGGGCAAAGCATCACCAGCCATGCTAGAACTCATGGCAACAGACAGCGTGATGGGATCAGCGCCCATCGTGAGTCCCCCGAGTGAGCCAATGGTTAGGCCGCGCGCTGATTCTTCCTTCTTGAGTAGATCATGCAGCACCCGCCCAACTAAGACGGCACCGCGCGAATCCAACGTGGTCACCCGGCAATCAACATAAAGATCGCTTTCTTTACCAGAAGCGAGAGTGAATTTGCCAGTCTTGATGGATTTGGCACGGAGGATTTGGGCAAGTTCGGCGCGGTCGGATTCGAGGGACATACTAAGGCTTTAGCGGAAGGTGGCCCAGACGCAAGAAAAGGGTTTCTGTTAATTGAGGAATGCTTTTCAGCACTTGAGCTCAACGAGAATCACTGGAATGTAGTTCTTTCTCATTCATGCCTTTCCGGACGGTCATCTTCAACCTAGCCATCACCGCAGCTCTATTGCTTGTAATCGTGCTTGGTGGCATTCTCTTGCGGGAACGTAAGGCTGTGGTGATCGCACAAGCACTGAAGATTCCAGTGGCAGGTGTTCCAGGTCAGACGACTCCAGACGAAGGCGGCGTGCCAAAACCTGTAGAAGATACTTTTCGTATCCTGCCATCCCCTGTTTTAGTCGAAAGCCGCGCGAATGAAGGCGACACCCTCAGAATTCGATATGGCAATGAAGAGCACATTTTTGTCCTCTATTTTGTCGATGCTATCGAGACGTCCATGAATCATCCCCAACGTGTGGCAGATCAAGGGCGCTGGTTTGGTGGGGTGCCAGATAAGACTCTTTTAGAAATCGGTAACGAAGCGGCAGCCTATGTGACGCAGCTGTTGAAGACCCATCACTTCAATGTTTTGACTCGCTGGGAGCGCGTGCCGAATACTGTGCGCTATTATGCGGTGATCCAAGTTCAGCAGCCTGAAGGTCCCGTTTATCTAGCCGACCTCTTGATCCGAAACGGCTTTGCCCGAGTGGTGGGTCTCATGACCGAATTACCCGATGCATACAGAAATCAGCCAACCTATTTAGCTGAATTAAAATCTCTCGATGAAAAAGCACGGAATACTCAATCGGGAATATGGGCCAAAGTCACTCAGTTGCCCGGCCGCTAAGCCTCCAACACAGTCGCTACTGGGGTGGGTTGGTGCCCTCGGTCACTTTACTTTGTTTCAGACGTGCACGGAGCTTTGACCAGAAATCTTCATCTTCATCGGAAGGACCTTTATCAGGTAAATCGCCAGCAGATTTTCTTTTCGGTAACACAGGCACTTTAACGACCTCACCGCCATCAATACGATCGTCCGCCGACGTCCTGCCATAAGGTGAAAACAATCCCGTTGGGATTGGATATTTTTGAAAGCTGGTTTGCAATACACGGTGCTTATTGATGAAATCTCGTGGGCTGTAATAGTTCGAGTTATTCCGAGCAAACTGCATGCGGTTCATGCCAATTCGAAGATTTTTTCTCATCTCAAAGTGCAAGTGAACGGCATACATTCCGAAATTTCCGCCCATCGTGCCGATCAACTGACCTTTCTCCACCACCTGTCCCAGCCTGACGATCCTCGCATGAAGATGGCCATACTGACTATCGACCATGGCAATCTTGCCCGTTTCATCCCGATACGCGTGCCTGATGACAATGCAATGCCCCCAACCACCACCAATGTTCTCAGAAATCATAACGACCCCTCGAGCCGTTGAATAAATAGGGGCTCCAAGATCAGAATCACCACCACCCCTGCCATTCCAATCTTCCCCGAGGTGTCCGTTCGGCCAATAGCCACGAAAAACATAATAGCCGTCGCCGTTGGGTTTACCGACGGGATAGTCAAAGCCGTCAGCCAACTGACACCGAATGGAATCTGCGCCCATCAACGCACCAGTCACCAAGCTGATCAGCAAGAGTGAAAGTGTCCAGGCTGAATGCATATGGGATGGTTTTCAAAAAGCGTCTTAACGCCACTGCCCAAAGGAAAAACCCCGATGCATGGATCGGGGTTTTTAAAATTACGGTTTCGTTGCAGGAACCGCAGGAGTTTTTGCGGCCTCAGGGACTGGAGTTACTTTGACTTCCGCTGGCTCCTTCAATTCTGGCGCTTTGGAAGCTTCTAATGGCTTGGCCGCTTCAGCGGCTTTGGCTTCCGGCGTTGGTTTCACATCAACTGCTGGAGCTACAGGGGTTTTTGCGGCATCGGCAGTTTTAGCAGGAACAACTGCAGGCACCGGTACCGCTGGTGCCTCTGCGGGAGGTGCAGAGAAAACTTCTTTCTTCTGCCCAGCTTGCTTTCTGCTAGTCAATACAGCCAATGATATCGTCAGGACAAAAAGTGTCAGAGCAAGATAGACCGTGCCTTTTTGCAGAACATTTGTGGTTTGGGCACCTACAAGCTGTGTCATAGCTCCATCGCCGAAAGAAGCGCCCAAGCCCTCTTGCCGCGGGCGCTGCATGAGAACGATGAGAATCATAAGGATGCAGACGATAACTTCGACTACTGTGAGAATGCCAATCAAGATGTCCATAAGGGGTTCCAAATATGCGGGGCAACTTCACTTTGGCAAGCAGCTTCTCATTCCTTCATCCTTCTCATTTTCAAGGCCACGATGCAGGTGTTTATAGTAGACATGAAGCGGAACTGGCTTGACACATGTTTTCCACTATTTTTTATGTCCTACCAATCACAAGCCGAAGCATTAGGTCTCACCTTCCAGAAGCAAGCCCCAGGTTACCTTAATCTTTGTATTCGTTCTGGAAACCAGCTCATCACTTCTGGACATGTCAGTGATCTCAAAGGAAAACTCGGTGCCGGATTAAGTGTCGAGGAAGGCTATCAAGCCGCACGTAACTGCACGGAAAAGATTCTTCGTTCGGTCTGGAACACTCATGGAACGCTGGATGGCTTGCGTGTCATCAAAGTGCTGGGCTGCGTGAACTCCACCCTCGATTTCACAGATCAACATCTCGTCATCAATGGCTGCTCAGATCTGCTCCATTCCATCTTCGGCAAGGACGATGATGGTTATCATGCCCGCAGCGCACTCGGCTTCGCTCAACTGCCTACTGGGGCAGCTGTAGAAGTCGAGGCAATTTTTGAAATCAACCCGATATCTTAAATCGATACCTCAGCATCTTCCTCAAACGCATCAGCGATCGGCTTTAAAATCATGCCTGCAGCTACGGTGTTGTTGGTCTGTTCATCAACCAACACAAAGCTTCCTGTGATGCGATTCTCAGAATAGGCGTCAAAGAAGATCGGCGCAGAAGTGCGAATGCGAATGCAACCGATGTCATTCAAACCAAATTCCAAGACATCTTGTGATTTTTCTAGGGTGCTAATATTCACTTTGTAGAGCACTTCCGTCACGACGGCTCTCACATCATTAGTGGTGTGGCGGAGATGGAACTTCCCGCGTGGCTTGAGCGTCTTCTTGTCCGCAAACCAGCAGATCATGGCATCAAATTCATGAGCGCTTTGAATCGGCTCTTCGGCTTTGACAATCATGCCACCGCGACTGGTATCAATCTCGTCGGCCAGAGTCATGCTGTAGCTGAGTTGCGAGATGGCTTCTTCTTCCTCGCCCGAAAAGGTATGAATTCCGACAATACGTGACTTCATCGCTGATGGATGAACCACGACTTCATCGCCCGGGCGGAAAGTGCCGCCTGCAACGCGACCCGCAAATCCACGATAATCGTGCAGATTGCCGAGCTTGGCATCGGTTTGATCAGAGATCGGGCGGATCACCCACTGAACCGGGAAGCGAGCTGCGCCGGTAACACTCTCAGGTTTTACTTGAACGGTTTCTAAATGCTCTAAGAGGCTCGGGCCCACATACCACGGCGTTTGGGTGGAGTGATCAACCACGTTGTCCCCGTTCAACGCACTGATCGGTATTGGCCTGATTTGGGGCACGTATTCCAAGCCTGCGGTAAAAGCCATGTACTCAGACACAATGCGATCATAAACGGCCTGGTCAAAGTTCACGAGATCCATCTTATTCACGGCCAAAACGACGTGCCCGATGCGAAGCAAGCTCGCTAAATAGGTATGCCGCATCGTTTGCTCAATCACTCCAAGTCGGGCATCGATCAAGATGATCGCCAAATCAGCGGTGGAAGCACCCGTCACCATGTTCCGAGTGTATTGAATGTGCCCAGGCGTATCAGCGATGATGAATTTACGCTTGGGTGTCGCAAAGTAACGATAGGCAACGTCAATCGTGATTCCCTGCTCACGCTCTGCACGCAGACCATCGGTCAACAAGGCAAGGTTCACATGAGCATCGCCACGGCGTTTGGAGGATTCTTCAACGGCAAGAAGTTGATCTTCAAAGATCGATTTAGAATCGTAGAGCAAGCGCCCAATAAGAGTGCTTTTACCATCGTCCACAGACCCGGCGGTGGTGAAACGAAGCAGTGATGATTCAGTTGGATTGACGAGTACGTCCATGAGAAAATTGAATGAAAAATTAGGGCAACCTGGTTAGCCGATTTTAGAAGTAACCTTCCTTCTTACGATCTTCCATAGCGGTCTCTGAGCGTTTGTCATCGGCCCTAGTGCCTCGTTCTGTTTGACGCGCAGCAGCCACTTCGGCAACGATTTCGTCAATCGTGCTAGCGGTCGATTCAACCGCGCCTGTGCAAGTCGCATCGCCAACCGTTCTGAAGCGAATCGTCATCTCTTTCACTTTTGGAATCTCCTCATCTAAAAGTGGGATGATGCCTGTGCTGGCATCAAGCAACTGGCCATGTCGTTCAATGATTTTGCGCTGATGGCTGAAGTAGAGGCTTGGCAGGGGAATATTTTCCTGGCGGATATATTGCCAGATGTCCATCTCAGTCCAGTTGCTCAACGGAAACACGCGGAAATGCTCACCGAAGTGTTTGCGGCCATTAAAGATATTCCAGAGTTCAGGTCGTTGATTTTTTGGGTCCCACTGACCAAACTCATCGCGATGACTAAAGAAGCGTTCTTTGGCGCGAGCCTTTTCTTCGTCGCGACGACCACCACCTAGACAGGCATCATATTGGTTTTCTTCGATCGTATCGAGAAGAGTCACCGTCTGAAGTTTATTGCGGCTGGCATTGTGACCTTTCTCTTCCTGCACCTTACCTTCATCGATGCTTTTTTGGACACTGCCCACAGTAAGCTTAGCACCGATTTCGCTGACAAACCAATCACGATAGGTCATCGCTTCGGGGAAATTGTGACCTGTATCCACATGCAGAAGAGGAAACGGAAGTTTCGACGGGTAAAAGGCCTTTCTCGCCAACCAAGCCATCACAATGGAATCCTTACCACCTGAGAAAAGAAGGGCAGGCTTTTGAAACTGCGCAGCTGTTTCCCGAAGGATGTAGATCGCTTCGCTTTCGAGAAATTGTAAATGGGTAATAGCGGACATGGCTGAAAAGAGGAAAGAATCTTGTTTATTGGGCATCGGTCACCAATTTGGCATGCAAACCACATTCATGCTTTTCATCCCCTTTGGCAGGATCGTAATAGGTCTTCTCATTCGGAAGATGATGCGCCTCGACATACTGATCGAGATCCGATGGCATCCAATTCAAAATGGGATTCACCTTCAAGCATTCGAACTTGGCATCCCACATCACCAATTGCAGTGTTGCTGCCCGTTGCGGATTCTGTTCTTTACGTAGGGCTGTGATCCAAACTTTAGGGGCCAGTTCTTTCATGCCGCGTTCAAAGGGCTCTAGCTTCATGATGCGGCTGAAGGATTCCACGCGCTCGACCTCATCAGGCATTGGCACGGCCCCGCCATTCAAAGCCAACCAATGAGCACTGGTCATTTTGGGCAGATACGGTTTCAAATTCAGGTTCAAGAGCTTCTGTGTTTTATCCGCGAACCAATAAGTCTCTGGTAGGTTCGTACCATGATCGACCCAAAGCGCAGGCACAGTTGGCTGCACCAAGGTAGCAAGATGCAGAATGACCGATTCATAGGGACGGAAGTTCGTCGTAACGATGGCTTCGCCTTGGCTGAATGCCCATTTGAGCAGTTCATTAGGTGAACTGCCGGCGAAACGTTCATTGATCTCTTGGAGCTGTGGTTCAGTCATGGAAGATGATTTGTCAATAAACCCTATCTGTAAAGTCTAGATTTGGGGTGTGGAAGAAAAAACCCCGCTCGGTGAGGAGAGGGGTTTGTAATCTGGCAACGTCCTACTTTCGCATGACCTTTCGTCATACTATCATCGGCGCAACAGCGTTTCACTTCCGTGTTCGGTATGGGA
>Ga0164294_10002331_pt1 | contig 17177 bp, 12 predicted proteins | sample GEODES005metaG_FD_111479 | JGI IMG/M metagenome (GOLD analysis project Ga0164294, IMG submission 111479) | Oligotrophic lake water microbial communities from Sparkling Lake, Wisconsin, USA - GEODES005 metaG | ecosystem: Environmental > Aquatic > Freshwater > Lake | place: USA: Sparkling Lake...
CCCGTGTGCGCCCGTGTGTCCCGTGTGAACGTTAACACGACAGACCCAGCTCCCCCGGTGTAGAGGCGCGCTTTGAACAGCAGCTTATCCGTGAATGCACGTGAATTTGATGAATGCCTGTGTGAATGCACGGTGTGCTGCTTACGTGTTGGTGTATTCATATATTTAATGAATGCACGGTGAATATGCAGGGTCGTTCCGGTGAGCAGCAGGGTCGCGCCACTCCTCCTGCTCAAGCGCCCTCCACGTGCGTCGAACTCGTTGAGCACGACCACCGGTCCGCCTCATCGGGCGGCAGCGAGAGCAGCGATGACGCGGACGAGCGGTGGCGGCTCCGGCACAACCTGACAAGCGCTGCGTTTCCGCACCTTGGCCATCGTCGATGCAACGCTACGGAGGGCAGGCCGCAGGAGTCCTGGCGCGCACAATGGTCCGCCAGCCGGTTTGCGAGCATCTTTGAGCGGCGCCAACAGCCGCTGACAATTTTGGAGATAGGTCCGTGTCTCATGCCGAATCGTTTCACGCCGCACCTGCCTGACCACATCAAAGTGGTTGTGCACACGGCGGATTTCACGAACGACGAGGCGCTTCTGCGCAAGAATTGCTTCAACGGCAAGAGCGTGCCGCACATCGATGTAGTCGATGACGCGCAAGTGCTCAGCAACGTGGCTGACAGCTCGTATGACGGGCTGATGGCGTTCCACGTACTCGAGCACATGGCCGATCCAATTGGGGCGCTGAAGGCGTGGCTACGCGTGGTGCGACCGGGCGGCTGCATCCTCTTCGCGGTTCCCGATGCGTGCGCCGAGCGGCAAAACGGCGATCGGCTGCGCCTGCCGCCCACGCCGGAGCATCTGGTGAGCGACCACCGATTTGCTCTCAAGCATAAACACAAGGCAGCGCCGCTGCTCTCGCGCAGTGATAGGATACACGGCACAGAGTCGTCCATCTCGCAGGGCGTGTTCATCCTTGAAATCGCCGCGTGGGTGCTGGCCAATCGCCCGACGGAGCTTCAGATGCGTCAGTTTGCCAACTCTGCGGAGTTCGCGAAGCAGGCACCGTGCCCGGGGGCGCCCCTCACGGCGCAGCGACCCGCGCATCGATTGATGTCGTGGCTGCGTACTGTGCATCGCAACCACGACGTGCACCAGAGCCACTTCCACGCGTGGGACGTGCCGGCGATGCGTGAGATGCTCGAGACAGCCCGCCCGTGGCTCGCCGAGACGAGCGCCTTTCGGACGATCGACCTCGTCTCCGCTCAGAGCGGCCCCTTTCAGATGCAGGAGCTTCACGTCGCTCTCGAGAGGGTGGGTCAGAGTAGAGTCAGAGTGTGAATCTAGATTCATCCCGCACGCGACACGCCCGGCACATCACAAACATATGGAACCTCCACGGCTTTGCACCGCCGCTCCCCGCACTATGGTCGTTCAGTACAGTACATGCATTTCATTAAGCATTCCATTTGCGACTGCGACGGTTTCGCTTTCGTTTCGGCTTCGGGTAGCGGTACGCCGAGACTCACGATGCTCCCACTAAGAACGCCGAGACGCACGGGTGGTGTGGGTAAGCACAAGGGTCGGACCGCTGACATCCTCCACTTTCTCGTCAAACGTCAGTCCCTCGAAGGCGTTGTGATGATCGCTCTTTCGCCACGAGTGGTCTTTGGGGTTGACCACTTGCACGTCGTCATTCGCGAGCCGCTTGAAGATGGATGTCGGGTTCGTGGTGCAACTTAAGGATGTGTGCGTGATGCCGGTGCCCGCCATTGCATCCGTCCCCGCCTTACCCATCGGTTCCATGTCCAGACCAACCTCGTGGAGCGCTTTGCTCAGGCACGATGCGGCACCCGCAGCGCCTGTCCAGCAGTCCTCGATGCTGATCAGGCCATCGGTGTAGGACTTCGACACGTTTGCGAATTCGGTCGCATAGCGCGGGATGCTGCAGTCATACTCGGTGCCGGCAGGAGTGAACCGATGGAACACTGAGAACTGCCGCTTCGCCTCGTTTCGCTCGAGTGTGAACGACGCGACCTTCGGGTTTTGCTTGAACGACTCGAGACCGTCCTTCCACGCCTGCATCGCGTGCGTGTTCTTCGCCGTCGAACACTGCGACGTGTGCTCGTCCTTCATCAACACTCCCGGCGTATCCGCGTTGACAAACTGAGGGAAAAACTTGAGCGTGATCGTGCAGTCCGCTGCGGGGCAGATATGATCGGGCACGTCCGAGCAGATGAGATCGCGGGCGCGGACAAAGTAATCGGCGAGGTTGTAGGTCAGACCCGTGCACATATCTGCAGTGGCATGGGCGAGATTCATCGAAGGAAGAAGATTGTGTTTGATCGCATTTTCCATCTTCAGTGTCAGCTGCGGATTGTTCGAATGCATGAGGGCGCCAGAGTCCGCATTGAAGATGGTGTCCGGAAACTTCGAGTTATCGCATTCGGGGACGTTGGCCTTTGCCCACAACGTCGTGGCGTGTGCGAAGGGCTCCCCGAGGTCGAACACGCACGGGTGAGTATCGAGCGCTGCCCCGAAGTTCGTCGTTCCGCTTCCGTGGTCCGAGACGATGACCAGCACCTGCGGGCGAATATGCGGTGTCGCCGGGGGGTGTGTCGCCGGGGTGTGTGTTGCTGGCGTTCCCGGCGTGTGTGCCCCTGTTCCAGGTGTGTGTGCTGCCCCTGTTCCCGGTGTGTGAGTTCCCGGTGTGTGCGTTGTCGGTGTGGGATCCGTCTCGTCTGCTGGCGATGCGTGCGTTCCCGGTGCGTGTGGCGTCGTCGGGGTGGGATCCGTCTCATCTGCTGGCGATGTGTGCGTTCCCGGTGCGTGTGGCGTCGTCGGGGTGGGATCCGTCTCTTCTGCTGGCATTGTCTGCTCTGCCGGCTTGTGTGATCCTGTTCCCGGTGCGTGTGGAGTCTCATCAATGATACGAATCCCATCCCCTGGCGATGACTGTACTGCCGGCGTGTGTTTGATGGCAGCCGCTGCCGGTTCAGGCCTCGCGGCCGGTGCATGTGCCGCGTCTGCCTTCTGGCACGCGAGGAGGCACTGGGTATGCATAAAGGCCGAATTGGTCCGGCATTCGCCCGCCGCCGCCCACTCGGCACAAGCCTGGAGTGGCCGAGGCCCACTAGGCGCTGACGCTGATTTCACCGGCTCGATTTGCCCCGCAGCGCGCATTTGCAGTGGCAGCGCCATGATGGCACACAGCATGGTGAAGACCATCGATCGGTGTTTTTTGCTACCAAATTAGGGTGCGAGGAGTATCCAAATATGGCAGCACTCTTTGGAAAATTCTGAGAGGAATTCCATTTCCGACACGAACCCGACGTCGTTCCGGCAGCGTTGACCGGGTCGAAGAATATCCGGATACTATTTTTTAGGAAGAAATCGGCATTTGACGATGCAGAGATCTTACCTGGGATTCCGCAATGTCCATTGGTCCGAAGGGCTTCGTCCTTGCCCTGCTCCTGTCCGCTGCGAATGTGTTCAGTGCCACCAGTGCAGCTGGCCGCGCCACCAGCCCGCCACCAACTGTGGGTCGCGTGCGCTCGCTCTCCGTCACCGGCGCCGGGGTGCTCTGCCTGCTCTGCCAATCGTATACTGAGGGTCACGTGGCAGCGATGCCCATCAGTGCGGCCCTCGGCGTGTGCGGCTCGCTCATCTCGGGTACACAAAAGACGCCCTCGTTCCTGGCCCGCTTCCATGCGGTGCCACTGGCGCAGGGCTACGTTGCGGCCAGCATAGTGCGATGGGCCGCTCGGATCCTCTATCGCATGTCACCAGTGAAGCCTCGCGCCACCTCTATCGCCCCGCCTGCGCAGCCACGAGCTTCAGCAGGAGCAGGAACAGCAGCAGCAGCACATGCGTCGCCTCGCTCGATACTCGGAGCCGGCCGACGGCGACAGCAGCCGGCACCACCCAGGCTGTCGCCAGTCGCAACTTTGATTCCCGCGAAGGGCATCCCGATGTTTCCAGGCAGCCCCAGCGCCGCCGTCGGCCCTCGCAGCGCGATCAGCTCTCTCGCACGGCGGCCCAAGCAGAAGGTTCTCATCCTCATGTCCGACACGGGTGGCGGCCACCGCGCGTCTGCCCAGGCACTCGCCGAGGTCCTCGCCCTACGTCACGGTGACAAGGTTGAGACGGCGATCGTGGACGTGTGGACCCTCTACGGGCCGTGGCCGTTTGGACAAGAGCTCGTGCCCTACTACCGCGAGCTTGCCAAGCGGCCACTCCTATGGTGGGCGCACTTCCGCGCGAGCTCACTCAAGCCGGCCGCGTACCTCATGTCGCAGCTCATGTCGGCGGTGTGCTACAGAGGATTTGAGCAGTGCATCCGCGAGCACGCCCCGGACGTGGTGATCTCGATGCACCCGCTCTGCCAGGCGGTGCCCATCAAGGTGCTCCGTAGGATGCACCGTGATGAGCTCGAGGCGGCGGCGGCGGCGGTGCATCCGGGCGCGCGGGCGGCGCGTCGCATTCCCTTCGTGACTGTAGTTACCGACCTCGCGACGCCGCACCCTTTCTGGCTGCATCCGCGCGCCGACCTGTGCTTCGTGCCCTCGGACAGCTTCCACAAGGCTGCCACCGACCGCGGCCTCGCGCGCTCGCAGCTCCGGCAGCACGGCCTACCGGTCCGACCTGGCTTCTCTCCCAAACGCGTCGTCTTGGCGACGGCGCCCGGTGCCGTGGCCAATGGATCTTCTTGGGTGGCGTCGCGTGCCGTCCCGAGCGTGTTGAGTGAGCTGGGCCTGCTGCCTGACCGTCACACGGTGCTTCTCGTGGGCGGCGGCGATGGGGTCGGCAAGCTCGGCGAAATTGTCCACGCGATGGCTCAAGAGCTCGCGGAGTATAATGCCGCGGGCGGGGCGCCGAGTTGGGCGCCGGCGCAGATGGCGGTCGTGTGTGGCAAGAACCAGGAGCTGTGCCAGCAGCTGCAGGCGCGCGACTGGGGCCCTCACCTGCACGTGGCCGTCGTGGGCTTCACGTCGCGAATGAGCGACTACATGGGCGTCGCCTCGTGCATTGTCACCAAGGCGGGCCCGGGGACGATAGCTGAAGCGTGCTGTTCCGGACTGCCAATCATGCTCTCCGGCTACCTGCCAGGACAGGAATCCGGCAACGTGGCTTTCGTGGTCGATGGCGGCTTCGGCGCGTACGCATCCGAGCCCGCCAAGATAGCAAGCACCGTCGCCAGCTGGCTCGCCGAGCCGCAGCGTCTCGCCCAAATGTCGGAGCGCTCACTACTCGCCGCGCGGCCTCTGGCGACCGAAAGGATCGCCGACGACATCATCGAGCTCATACGACCAAATCGCGTCGAGCCGCGCGCGCGAAAAAACTTGTGGGCGCGGCGGCGCACGGGTCAAAAGGCCGCGATCGATCGCGGCCCTGTCCTTCAGCCGGCATGAGCACCATGACGCATGACCATGAACACATCATAAAGTTGTCATCGGGCGCTGGCTGGTTGCATGGCGCGGTGTTCCATTACCGATTACGTCCGACGAGAGTCTCCAGTGCGAATGGCGGTAATTTTGTGCAAGCTCCGGTACCCATCCCGAATGTTCCACGTTACGTTAGTTGGAGATTTCGTGCCGCCACTATTTCCGTGGGAAACACCATACGCATAGGGTAATTTCCTGAGTGTTGAAACCCTCCCCCAAGGTCAACATCTCGCGCCGACGTGCATGGATGGATATATATGAATTTCGTGTACGTGTTAGGTGTTTATCGTCGTCATGATCCTTCGGATCGCTCTCTAGAGTACGCCACAACGACCGAACCGTTTACGACGTGCCTCCACACCGCGCACATCATTTCATACAGCGCCGGGCGCTCCCACAGAGAACCTCGACCCAATGCAACACGTCGTACTGGACACGTTTCAACCGAAGACGTGGAAGAGCACTGGCGCACACAGCTCACAGGCACGCACTTTACGTGTGCACGCGTCTGTTCTCCAACGCTGCGGTGCTCGGCGTGCACTCTCTCGTTCCTTCCACGAACAGTGTGCACCCGACGGCGCATCGTGGCCGGCCCCCAGGGCCAGCTGTCTGCTCAACACGACGCTCATGCATGGCCTCCCTCCTGTAGTCGCAAAGCTCAGCGAGAGGCGGTCTTCACGCCGCCGCACTGCCGTCACATGCCCCATCACACGCCCCCGTCTGCGCTTCCGCCATCCCCGCCCATGGCGATCTCACCCTTCAAGAGGCCTGTCCCACGCCGCCCCTCGCAGCGCAACGGCCTCTGCTCGGCCGCCCGACCGCCATGGCCGAACGGCGATAGCTTCGTGTGTGTACCGATACGCTCCGGCAGCACCTCGCTGCCTTTCCCGGACGCCGTGTTGGGCCTGTGTCTCGCACTGAGCATCATCATCACGAGGGATCTCGCAGCACGCGTGCTGACTCAGACTTCCGTAGCCATGGTCGTCGCGTCCAAGGGATGCTCGCCTCCCTTGGCGCGTGACAGCTCGGTCTGCATGCGCTTTGCGGGTGGTGCATCCTCGTCGTCGAATCCGGGCTTGGCCTGAAGCAGCGCCTTGATCGAGCAGCCCGTAGGCGTGTCGAGTCGGAACGGAGCAAGCTCGCTCAGCACTGCGATGCGCTCCTCGCTTGATAGGCCTGCGAGCGCCTCGCCGGTGGCGCCTGGCTGCGCCGATGGCGTCGGTGCGAGGAAGGTGGGCGCGGTGGCGACTGTCGAGCTGCTCGGCCCACCCGTGCCCCCATGCGAAAGCCGTGGCGGGGCACGCACGAATCCCGGGGGTACGGTCTGGGGCGGTGGCGCGGTCGGCCGCGACGTGTGCTGGTGCTGCTGCTGCTGCTGGGCATTACTGAGCCCGACCGCCATCCCCACCAACGACGCGAGATCATCGTCTTGGAAGGACTCGGCGAGCGGCGTGCTGGTCGGGAAGGCGCCCGATCTGGCGCTCGATCTGGCGCTGCCGGTGCTGCTGCCCCCACCGTTGTGGAAGAGAGCCGTCGCGGGCGGCAGATGCGCGGTCGGGGCGACATGCGCCATGAACCCAGCAGGCGCGGGCGTCGTGAGCATCGACGCATCGGGCGAGAAGGGCGAGCTGAAGGGCAGCTCGTCCAAGTGGCGCGAACCGCCACCAATGCCGCCGAATAGGTCGTCGTCGAACAATCGGGGTCCGGCACTGCCGGGCGCCCCGAGCTCGTCGGCATCCAGCAGCTTCATCGGCGGCATCCGTGGTAGGTCGCTAGTACTCTCGAGGCCCTGCGTCGTCGTCGTCGTCGTCGCCGCCGTCGAAGGCGCGAGGAAGGCGCCACCGGACTTGTCGACATTGCCGTTGTTGGCGCAGTCGACGCACTTGCACTTGTCGGTGCACTCGATGCCCATCTGCCAGCACTCGCAGTAGTTCTTGATGCAGCGGCTCTTGGTGCAGTTGCACCCGCGCGCGTGCTTGGTCTTCTCCTTTTGGGTGACGCCCTCCTTGGCCGCCTCGCCCTTCTCCTGGTCGATGAACTTTGCCTGGAATGCTTTCGGGTTGCGCTTGAGCACCGACTTGCGCGCCTCGTCGACCTTGTCCCGAGTCTCCTCCTTGTTCGCGCAGTCGTTGCAGTTGCACCCGTCGCACATGAGCCCGACCGAGAAGCAATCGCAATAGAGCTTGAGGCACTTGGAGTTGCGGCAGTTACACTTCTTTGGCCGGCCGCCACGGCTCTTGGACGACTTGATCGCTTGGGGCGCAATCGGCATGCCCGCTTCGTCATATTGCTGCACGCCCGCACCGTCCTCGCCGGCACCGCCCTCGTCCTCGCAGGTGTCGCAGGTGCCCGCCAGTCCACTCCCGAGCTGCTGCTCCTCGGACTCATCGATGCCGGCGATGATCTGCTCCATCGTGATGTCGAGCCCGAGTGCACCGCAAAGGGCACGATCGCCGCCGATGTTGTCGGCGACGCTCGCGTGCAGGAAGCGCTCGATGGAGGATGGCGTGTCATCGAGCGGCGGCAGCGGCGTCGCCGCCGCGTGGCTGCTGCTGCTGCCGCCAGCGCTGTTGCTGCCGGGCGGCAAATGGCTGCCGGCGAGGAGCTTCAGGCCGCGGCGTGCTCCCGAGTTGCCCTTCCGCGCCGCCGATTCGCAAGAGGCACGCGAGGCTGAGGGCGGCTGGCTCGTCGCCGACGTCGCGCCGGCGCCACCGATGTACCACGACGAGTCGGCACTCGAGGCCTCGCCGAGCGTGGGTGGCACCGGCGCTGCCGCCGCCGTCGTTGCGTCCTCGTCGGTCGGTCGGTCGGTCGGTCCGGTCGCACTGCCTATGCTCAGCCGTGCGCCGCCCGTGTGGTTCTCGCCGAGGTTCTCGCCCACCAGGGGTGCGCTGCGCAACGAAGACGAAGCGCCGCTTCGTACGGGCGACTTGCGCTGCGACGCCGCCGACCTGGCGCCGGCGAACCCCAAAGCAGCGACGGCGGCGGCAGCGGCCGGGGCAGCGGCAACGGCAGCAGCAGCGGGTGGTAGGATGCTCGGCGGTGCCTCGATGGACGGCGAGCCCATCCTGGCCATCGGCCCGGACGGTGGCTGGTAGTTGGAGTAGTGGCTCTTGTGCAGCAGCCGTGCGAGGTTGCCGCCGACCGCCTGCTCCGCTGGCAGCGGCGTGAGCGCGTTGGCAAAGGCGGCGAACGGCGAGACGCCGCGCCCGCCGTGCATGATGAGGCGGGTGCCGCCACCGCGCGAGAGCGGCACCATCGCATCCGATGGCCCCGCGGCCGCAGACGGAAGACCCACTGGTGAAACGCCACCTGATCCCGGGGAGGCAAGGGCGCGTGAGAGAGCTGGTCGCGAGAAGAGGGGATGCGCGCGCGGCATGCGGGAGTAAGAGCACGCGTCCTGACCTCCGAGGTGCAGCCGTGCAAAGTGCGATGGCGACTCGCCCGCGCGCGAACCCAGGCCTATGGGAGTGGAAGTCCGCCTCCTGTTGCTGAACGGAGCGTCGTCATCGCGCGTGGTCACCCGCCCGCGCTTGATCGAGAACGAGTAGGAGCATCGATTGAGCCCGGGGCTCACCTCTTTGGCTTCCTGCGCCGCCGCCGAGGGCAGCGGCGAGCGCTCACTGGGGTCCATGTTCGCTCTCGCGCAGCCAGCCGGTGGGGGAAGGCGCGGCTGGGTTGCGGCCTGGAGCTCCATTCACAATGAGAAAGGTAGGGTTGTGATCTTCGCGGTGCGGGGAAAAAGCGAAAAATAGTTTATGAAAACTGGATCAACGGCTGCGAGCCTGCGGCCCACCAAATTCTTTGTTGCTAGCGATTGGGCTGCATGCACGCACTTTTTAAAGGCTCGTCCCGAACCGGAATGCTTTGAGAACAGCCTCGTGTGGAAAATGCAAGATAGGTTGGCTACTGAGGACGAGACGCAAGCCGAGGCAGTCCGTGCCGCTGCAAAACTTGAGCGAGCCGAGGCGGTAAAGCGCTTTCTGGGGCGCGAGTGGCGCCGCTATCGGATCAAGCATGGCTGGAGTACGTGGCGCGCTCTCTTCGTGGCGGCCGGGGGCAAGAAAGGGATGATAGCCGAGCGCCTCCGGCGGCAAGCGTTTGCCGCGGCCTTCAAGGTCGCCAACATACGGCATCGGGTACGGCATCGACGTCAGCAGGGCCTTCGGGTTGCAATGATGTTGCAAAGATGGATGTCACATTGCACCGCAAAGCACGAAAAGCGCTTCGAGCTGTGCGCGAGATGGAATTGCTGTGAGAATCACCTGCGGCGGGTGCGCCTGCAGCGTGGATGGCGAGACTGGCACACGGAGTGGCGTGCCCCGGCGAGGAGATACGCCACTACGCAGAGTCCTCGGCTCGCGAGTGGGTCGGAGACCTCGCCCGAACTAACACATGAACTAACCCCGTCGAGGGAGTCACCGGCGCCCTCGGGACCACCACCCACGCCGAGTGAGGCCACTCCGTGTGCCAGCCCCGTCACCCAAGCTGCAGGCGCACCCGCCGCAAGCATAGTGCCGAGGGTGGCGGTGGCGGCGGAGTCGGACCATCGCAGCAGCCAGCCCGCACGACCCGCGGCAGCAGTAACGGCAACAGCTCTTCCTCTACAAGGGGACGGTGGAGAACGCATCTTCAGCATTCTCCTCGGCCATGGACCCACGGGATGGGACCTCGATGAGGCCCAGGACACGTCTCCAACAGGCTACCATGTCATCCACCCTCCACGGAGTTTGGTGCCATCCAACGCTGCTCCGGCCGCCGCGGCCACACCGAGTCCACCCAACGAAGCCAGAGCTTCTCCTCCCCGTCGCGGCGGGGGCTACAGAGGCGGATTCTCGTTCGCCACAGCGCCAACCACGCCGCAAAGGCCCGAGGACGAGGACGAGCTCGCGGCGGCTCGCGGCCAACCAACACCAGCGATGAGGGTGCGGGCGGTAATGATGGGGGTGGTATTTGAGGAGCCTGCGAAGAAGGTTGTGCTGGAGAAGCCGGTGGCAAGAGTGGCCGAGCCGGAGGATCGCAGCCGCCGGCTCGCCGCGGTTCCCCCATCCACCGCCGCTCCGGCCGCCGCGGCCACACCGAGTCCGCCCAAGGAAGCCAGAGCGGCTTCTGCACGTCGAGGCGGCGGCTACAGAGGCGCATTCAGCACAAGCGTACAAGTGCCCATGTCCGAGGTGGTTGCGAGGGCTGTGGCAGCGAGGGCGGAGCTTGACGACTACAGTAGCCCGAAGCAGCCCGAGCCAGCTCCTCCACGGAATCGTGACAACGGAGGCAGCTTCTCCCAGATCGAGCGACGCGCTACGCTCACCAAGATCAAGGAGGCGGGCCTATCGTGCGCTGAGGCACGGGCGGCGGGCTACTCGTGCGCCGACGCAAAGGCGGTAGGCTACACTCTGGTCGATGCCAAGGCGGCCGGCTGGTCCTTGGAGGAGCTGCTGAATGTGGGATACATCAACCAGGCTCTCGCGATGCGCCTCGATGCAGCCAACTCCGAGGTGACCGAGTCCGGCCCCGAGGAACGCCATAGCCTACAAACCATGGATATTCGCGGCAGTGCCATGGGTCTCGAGGCCCTTCAACCTCTGAGTCAACCAACACAACCTGAGCCGAATGATCCGAGCAGCCAGTCCACCGCTGATGCCTTGCAAGCTCCCGCCTTCTTCACTCCTGCCACTTCCGCTGCCAGCCTTCCATTGCCCTTAACGGATGTTGCGGCCGCTTGTGCCACACCCAGATGGCCGAATAAGCCGCAGGCACCTTCTGCACAAGGAGGGGGCTACAGAGGCAGCTTCTGCACCAGCGCGCGCGTGCCCGAGTCTGAGCCACCAACACCGGTGATGAAGGTGCTGGGGGTGATGGTGGGGGCGAGGGCGGAGAAGCTGCATCGAGCCAGCTCCTTCACTGCGGATCCAGGTGATCTGACCCCTGACACCTCCACTCGTGCCACCTCCACCACCGACGCTCCGGCCGCCAGTCCCACGGCCGTAAAGAAGGTGGAGGACGTGGCGCCGCTGCGCGGGGCGACGCTGGACGACGTAGGTGGCAATCCCTTGAGCGCACTGGCGGACCTCTGGCTCGGCATGTCCGAGAGCATCTCCAAGAGTGTGGAGACCGTGGCGGAGACCGTGGCAAGCGCGGTTGAGTCCCTCGACCTCGGCCTCGATCTCGGCATGCAGACGAGCTCAATGCGTCACACGGCGCTCGAGCTCGTGATCGACCGTGCTGCTCGCAGGATACGCAACCAGGAAATAGCGCGCGCCTTTGAATCGTGGGCCAACCTGTGGCGCCACCTCGTGCACCACAGGCGGCTGCTGGCTTGCTCGCACCGCTTCACGTCGCTGCGGCTCGCCGAGGCCTTCAGCTATTGGGCGCGGCCGCCCGACTGGGTATGGAAGAACATTGAGTTCTCAAACAAGCAAATTGCCTGTAACTGGTGGCGGCCGCGTGGCCTGCGCCAAGGAGTCCACACGTGGCGCTCATGGCTGGTGTGGCGGGCGCACGAGAAGAAGCAGCGCGAAAAGAGCCAGAGAAGGCGCGAGCCGTTGTCCCCCATGGGAATGCAGCTCCGCAGCCAGCTCCTCCGGCGGCGCATGGCTTCCAACCGGGTGCAGGGGGGCTGGCGGCGGTGGAAGGGCGTGTGGCTGGCGGCTGGGGGCAAGCTGGGTGAGACAGTCTTCGAACGCCGTAAGCGTCAAGTGGTCGCAGCAGCCCGGGCTACAGCCCACAAGGTCGCAGACGTACGGCATCGTCGTCAGCAGGGCCTTCGGCTCGCGCACTCATGGCAGAGCTGGCTGGCACATTGCACCGCAAGGCACGAGGCGCGCGCGGAGCTCTACACGCACTTGGATGTCGGCGAAGATCACTTGCGGCGGGCGCGCCTGCGGCATGGGTGGCGGAGTTGGCGTCAATGGTACGTCGAGTGGGATCGGCTCATGCGAGTGGAGGCGCCGCCTCGCCGCCTGAAGTTGAGCGGTGCTCAAGTCGCTCCCGCGTCGTGGGACGTTGGCGACGAGGTACTCTACGGAAGGGCCGACGGGAATGTGCTCGTTCCCGCGACGGTGCGCGCCGTGCACACGGACAACGCGCCTGACCTGTACTACACGATCGAAGTGAACGGCGACGAGTGCTCGACGCCGGGGGACCGTCTGCACGCCGGGTTCGTCAAGCCGCCGACGCCTCTGCCGCAGCTACCCCCGGCGAAGAAGGCACCTCAGGCGGACTTTGTGCGAACAGCACTTCGGTCAGCACTCCGGCCTGCGCATCATGCAACCGCCAAGGGCGAGAACCTCGCGGCAGGCGCGCGAGCTCTCGCATTGCCGCCGGAGTCACTAGTTGCGTTGCTCAGGCAGCTCCAGGGGCTGCTCGACGACGGCTTGATCACGCCAGAGCAATTTGAAGCCAAGCGAGAGGAGCTGCTTGCGCGCGGCACCGGCGCGGCGGATGGCCGTAGGGGGGAAATGTTCAGCAACTCTGAGAACGATACGGCCTGCGAGAGCCGCCGCGGCGGTGGAGCGGGCTCAGCAGCGGCCGTCGCGGCCACGACGAGAGGCACCGAAGCGGCCGGGGATCTGGGCTTCCCCGAAACGCCCAACAAGACGCCTCACGAGCTGCGCTCAGATATCTTCAAGTGGCTCGAGCGCGAGGAGCTGATGAACGAGTTGACGAATGACGAGGATTGGGCCCAGACTCCCGGCGGCTCTCCGCGTGGTGAACGGCCGCCAAGAAAGACTGATTTCCTCTCACCCGTCGGGCCGTATGCCGCCGCCCCAGCGGCGGCCACGGAACCTTCTGTGAGCTCAATGAGCCGTGGACAGTCGTTTGGGCGCGTGCGCCGGGGCCTCGGGCAAGCAACGCTCTCCTTTGGCCGCACGGCCGCAAAGACGGGGGGCTACCTGAAATCGAAGCTCTCCTTCAACCGGAAGCCGAGCAACCCCGAGGCGCTGGAGCGGGCATATATGATGCGCGTATGACGGTTGGGGTGGGCGCGCGGTTTGCACCCGCGCAGTCAATTTACTTAGTACTGCTTGTCGTGCGTCATGCATGCGGCGGGCCCACCTTCATGCAGCGTTCGCGCGGCGCGCGCCGGCGGCGGCGGCTCTCCCACCTCGAAGTCTGCGAAGAAGCTTCTGATGAGACGCAAGTGACATATGTCGTGCTGTTGAGACCGCGTGGATGAGAGAGGCATCATGCTCTGGGTTTGAAAGGAAGGTAGGGGTCATGACGCGCCGCGCCAACATGTGGGCCCGTTGGGATGACCTTCGCTTCCGGAACATTTTGGCGCGGCGGCGGCGGCGGGGCGGCGGAGGTGTTACGCCACGGGTGTGATGTGTGCTTCCGGGGTGTATAGGGGTGTACTCATGATGGGTGTACTACACATACACGTATCTTCGTTCGTAGTACGTCTCGTCCGACTATCGCGTTCGGAGGTTCACTATATTCCGAATACCGTAGCCCTAGTGACGAACCATGCATGCAAGACATGATGCAAGAAGTCTGTGTGTGTTCGGCCCTGTTATTCCTGTTAGCTGTTAGAGTACAGAGTACAGCTCGGCTGTATCGAATCATAATCATGGTCCTAGTTCGGTTGTGGTCTCGGCGCTCTCAGCCCAGGCCGTCCCTCACGCGCGTCGGTTTGAGGCCAGGCTTCTTGCCGGCTACAGACGACTTGGGCGCAGTGGCGGATGACCGAGGCGTCGCCTTGGGAGCACGGATCGACGAAGGCGGTCGTGCGGCCTGGCGCACCTCGCTGGCTGAGGGCATAGCAGTGCCGCCTGACGGGCCGGCGAAGCTCACTACATCGGCCTTGAGCGCCGGCTTCAGCATCCCCACTCGACTCGGCTTGAGCGCCGACTTCTTGTTCGGATCGATCGCGGGCGCCACCGGTATCTTGAGCCGATCACCGAGGTTGTGCTTGGATTTGAAGTTGGGCGCCTTTGAAGAAGCTTCGTCCGCTGACGGGGCCGAGCACGTCAAGAGGGTCTGATCGTCCGGCGCGACCATGTTGACGATCTTCTTCGGAGCCGTCTGCATCGTCTTAGCTTGCTCCTTCTGCTTCCTCGCTGCCCACGAACGCTGCAGCACGCCCGCGGCGGCGTGCTCCTCAATCCCCAACGGCCCCATGCCCTCCTCGACTTCCCTCGAGAACTCATCAAGGCTATTCTTGCCGGCGTTACTCTTGCGCGGAGCAGGCGCGGCCAGCGGCGGCGCGGGCATGTTCGCCTCCTCGAGCGCCGCCTGCGCCGCCGCCGAGAGGCCCCACGACGCAGGGTGCTTGGGAGCCTCCGTGAGCTGTGCGATGAGAGTCGAAAGTGGCATGCGATCCTCGCGGTAATCAGAGGCACTCGGAGGCACTCAGAGGCAATCTCACCTGCGCGATGAGAGCCGAGAGTGGCATGCGATCCTCGCGCCGCTTGGCGAGCAGCTTGGTCAGCTTGTCGCACCAGTCCGCAGAGTAGTGCGACCGCAGCTGCATGATGTCGAGCGATCGGTTGCGCAGCGCGTTCGCGAGCGCCTTCATGCCGCCCTCGAGCCCGCCATCAGGCGTGCACATTTCGCTCCACGGAGGCTTAAAGCTCATTGCCTCGAAAAGGGTGCACCCAAATGCCCACACGTCCGCTCCGCGGTCGTACGGCTTGCCATTGGCGAGCTCCGGGCTCATGTACAGCGGCGTGCCCACCTGTGCCTCGGCCACGTCGTCCGTCTTCGAGAGCACCTTGGACAGTCCAAAGTCGCCCAGCCGCACGTCGCCTTCGGCCGAGAGGAAGACATTCTTGGGCTTCACGTCGCGGTGCAGCAGCTTGATGTCGTTATGCAGGTACTCGAGCGCGCTCCCTAGCTGCATCGCGTACCGCTTGATGTCCGTCTCGGTGAAGCGCGCATTCTCCTTGATGCGCTTTTTGATGAGCCGGCCAAGGTCGCCGCCTGCCGCATACTCCATGACAATGCACACGTTTCCATCGTTCTCAAAGGTGCCGATGTATCCGATGATGTTGGGGTGATTGACGTGCTTGAGCACCGCCGTTTCCTGCTTCGTCGCACGCAGCTCCGCTTGCGATAGTCCCATGATCTGCACCTCCTTCATGATGCGCGTCTCACCTCCTTTTTGCGTGTGCCGCACGAGCCAGACCGAGCCAAAACTGCCCTTGCCCACGAGGCTGAGCTTCGTGAACTCGCCGGAGACGCCCGTGGCCGCGCCCTTGGACTTGGGCGGCGCAATCGTCGCCATGACCTAATCGAGCGCTTGCCGCTCAAGGGGCTCCCAGCCCCTTGCGCCGCTCGACCCTCTCTCTCGAAGGGATTCGAACTTTGCGAGTTTTTTGGTCCGGGTGGGCATGAGCTGACTTTTACATGTTCACTTCACAGGCGCCGCGACACTGTACGTGGAAGAGGCCGTGTTCGGCGCGCGCGTGTGTCGTTTCAGAGATTCGCAAAGTGCGGTACCGGGTAAGGCGCGGGGAGGCGCTCTGGGAGCGGGAGGCGGCAGGGTCGGGTTCGTATGCAGGGCCAGGGGGGCGGCTTAGGGGCGGCGGCCTCTTCTGAGTCGGCCGCGGGGAGCGGGGCTCATTGGTTCGCCCGGCTCCGGAACTGCGGCTGTTGAGTTTACTGTTGAGTCGGCCGCGGATCCGGTCGTCGCGCGGTCGTGCGCTCGTGCCTGTCGTGCGGTGCGGGTGCGTTGGTGTGGGTTGTGGGTCGGTTGGGTTGTGAGGTTCGTCTGTGTGATCCGTGTGCCCGTGAGCCGTGTGTCCCCGTGGACGTTGACACGACAGACGCGACAACCGGTGCTACGGCACCCCGTGTGTCCCATGTGTGTCCCGGCTCCCCTCGGTGTCTTTTTACCGGGATCGTCCCGAGTGTCCCGGCTCCCCCGGTGAAAGACGAAAAACACCGGGGTGGACACGTGGCGAATTCTCCGTGATCTCCGTGCGTGGATTCTCTCCGATTCCCTCCTTTAATGATCAGGACGTCGTACGCCGAGCACATCCTCGGGCAAGATGGCGACGACGCCAAAACGCGCGCGGACGTCAAAGCCTGATCTGCAAGAGTGGGACCTCGTGGTGCTCATGAAGGACGCGCAGTTCTCCGGATCCACTTGGTGTGCGCCGGAGCTTGGCATGGTCGTGCTCGTCGACGCCCTGGACCATCAAGTGACCATCACCTGGCGTGACGTGGATAGCGTTGACCAGGCTGCGAAGACCTTGACGAGGAAGACGGGCGATCGGTGTTTTGGTGTTAAGCGCATTGGGCGAGCGTCAAGGGATGGCGTGGCCGAGCAGGCAAGCGTCGCTGCCGCACTCGAGTTGTGTCGAAGCGAGCTCCGCGACGAGGTGGCGGCGCTGCTCAGAGAGCAAGCCGGCAGCGAGGAGTTGGTGGGTAAGCTCGCTCGGATCGACGAGCGCCTGCGGTTGGAGGCCGCGCAGGAACTCTTCGCCCTTATGTCAAAGGAGGGCGCGCTACCCGTTGACAATGACTCCGGCCGAGCCTCTCGATGCCGGGTCGCCGCAGCAGGCACCGTCGCCAAACCACCAGCCACTCGGGGCGACGACAGGGTCACTGGAAGCCGCAGCGATGGCGGAGGCCATTTGCGTGACAGCCGTGCGAAGCGTTTGGTCGAGGCCTGCTGTACGCTCTCGAAAAAGGCCGATGGCAGCGTTGCCGTTGGCCTATCATTACAGCCCGCCGCGGCGACGGCCGCCAAAAAGCAACGCATTCGTCACGATGACCCCGAGGAGCTTCCGTGTTC
>Ga0164294_10002332_pt1 | contig 17174 bp, 18 predicted proteins | sample GEODES005metaG_FD_111479 | JGI IMG/M metagenome (GOLD analysis project Ga0164294, IMG submission 111479) | Oligotrophic lake water microbial communities from Sparkling Lake, Wisconsin, USA - GEODES005 metaG | ecosystem: Environmental > Aquatic > Freshwater > Lake | place: USA: Sparkling Lake...
GAGATGTAAATGTAGAGCAACCCAATCGCTAAACTCACCAGAAAGTATCTGAAATCGATATACTTTCCCATTAGTGTAGTTGTATATTTTAATCCTCTTATAGCTTGATTTCTTGAACGGGACGATACAAGGTAAACATTCGAAATTCGTTCCCGTCTTCTTTCATCTCTCGCATAAACCGAGACAATAACTTTTGCTGGAACGGACGCTGTTGCTTGTAAATGTCCTTTTTCTCTTGAACGTCGTCCGTCTTTCGATAGGTATCCACAAGCCGAGACAAGGCGTCCTCTGCTTTGATATATTCATCGCGTAAGAGAGCCTCTCGCTTGTCTCGGGCGCCCAACAATTCATTGTATTGAGCCTTTGCTTGGTCGAGTTGTAGTTTTACATTATCAAATTCTTCTAGGGTATCATGTAAATCATAGGAAATATCCATTTCGTAACGTTTCAAAACTTCTTCCAAGCCTTGGATAATCGTCTTGAGCTCTTGCATGCGACTACGTAGGTCTTGATGGGGGATGCGGTCAAACGGGACCATCTTGATAGAGACACCCTTTCGTTTGGCCGTGGCCTCTTGTTTTGATTTATCCCTGTAATAGGAATTGACCTTTTCTTTATACTCCATTATAAAGACGGAGGATAATCTTAAAAAGGAATGTTCGTAAAAACTTCTTGTTTCATTTTTTGATAATGCTGTAATTTGGACAGGATATATTCTCTCTTTTTCTTTTCTTTCTCTCGTTTTAGAAAAGGGTCTTGTTTCCCTTTGTAAGAGTACCACAGGATAAAAGAAAAGAACACGACAAAGACGATAAAAAGACCCAGATTTAACAACAGGCTATTTTGCTCAAACTTATACTCGTTACTCATTCGTAGCTCAGAGTTCAAGACCTTTTTAATCGTGGGTTCCACCAACGAAGGTTCATTCATATTAAGTATAGTATTCGACTAAAAAATATAATAGTATACTACAAATATGAGCTCACTCGGCAATTTGGCCAATACTGGATTAGTCAATTACATCTCTTTTTGTTTTTTGTTCTTTGTGTTAAAATTCAAATATTATCCAGAAAACGGTCTCACGTGGATGGTTGCGTTTGTGGTGCTCAGTTTTGCGATTCAACTCATTATCAATATTTACCTGACCTCGTTGCCTGAATTGTGCGGACAAGCCGACTTCAACCTAGCCATCTATGCCACGATTGTTCCATGGATGGCTATTTTTGTCCTGTTTTCGGTTTCTCTCAGTATATTTCCTGGTTGGCTTCGTTTGTTTTCAAATACGTTTGGGTCTTCGGCAGCATACATGTATGGTCTCAAAGAAACGATAGATAAGATTTTTACCGTTGAAAACCGCGCGGATGCAGAACGGGACCAGACCAACTTCCAACTCTTGAAAGCATTGGACTCTCTTTATTCCGACCGAGACACCCTTATTCAAGAGCTCGATATAAGTGACGTGTTCTTTAATGAGAAAGGAGAAATCGTGTGGAAATCCTTCACGGGAACTTTGAAAATGTTGTTACTCACGGCCGAGATTGAACAGAGCACGCTGAAGGAACTCTATTACTGTATCTTGCTAAAGGATAATGTCGCCTTTTTTGTATGGTTCATGTTGATTGGTATACTCTCTGTATTGGTCAGCACCAACACGTTGATGAACGAGGGTTGTTCGACGAAAAAAGGCGGTGCTTTTGACATTATTTTTAATCGAACTTAATGTTATGCCGCGATAAAGATGGTTTGGTAACGTAAATGGATGACATACAGCACTACAAAATAAGAGAAAATAGCAAGCAATATGCTCGCGAGCCATAAGGGTAAAATGGTGGTATTTTTATACCCTACGCCAAACGGTCGTAACATGTCCTGTCCTTTTTCATAGAGGATATTCGGTTTCAAGAGGACCAATCCTATATACAGAACAAGATAGAGAAATAGAATGAAGACGATACGGTTTATATCCATTACTATAACTAAGCGAATATTTAAAAATATTCGTCTCCGTCATTTCCTTCTTTATTCTCGCCATCGTCTAATCCGTAGGTTCCGAAAATTTCGCTTTCTTCTGCCGTTTTATCCATACCCTTTTCGATTTTCATGGCTTCTTCGTATACATCCTCATAGACATTCTTGTCGTATTTAAAAATACTTTTCCCCAGACCTAGGCCCCATTCTCCTAATTTCAACTCCTTCATAGTGTTTTGAGCCTTACGTGCTTCCTTGGTGAGCTGCTTTAACGTATCCGTCTTGATGTCTACCTCGGACTTCTTGGACATGTCTGAAAGATAATTGATATAGGTCGGGTCAAAGTTCAGAGCAGTCTTGTCCTCTGCATTCAAAAGACTAATCAACACGCGCAGAAACTGTTTCAATCGGTCCGTGGTGTTTAACTCATACAAGAGAGAGACATAGATGTAATGATACAAACTACGCTTGCTCTTGGGGGGCATGTCTAACTTTATCCAACGCGCGAAATGCATGGTAGGTTCCTTTTTCTGCCATTTGTCCAATACACTCAACACTTCTGGGTCCGAGACAAAGGAATACATAGAACCGTCGTATTGTTCTACATATTCCTCCAGCATTTTCTTGTGTTTATGATTTAAATTCCATCGCGCCGGAATCATATGGTCTTTGACCTTGCCGTTGTAAAAGCTAGAAGCATGATGTAACTTTTGGGGTAAAATAAAAAGAATGAGTTCGATTTTATTCCACAGGATTTTGGACATGAATGTCGTGTGTTCCAGGTCTACAGGTAGGAACCCGTTTTTCTTTTCGGATTTAAACCGCTGATTGATACGTAGACAATCTTCGTATTTTTTTTGGAAGATTTTTTCTTTCACGGTTCCGAGAATGGCCAAAATCTTTTTCTCGGCTTCTTCTTCACAATAATCAATCAATTCCTTCTCTTTTTTGCCTCGAATCCATTGGTCGATGGGATTTTCGACCACCACCGTAGAGGCCTTGTCCTCCGAGACAAATTTAAGCATTTTAAGAGAATGGTCCTTGAGCATATCCATAAAGAGCTCTTCGCTAATCGGTTTGACGCGTTTCAGTTTGTCTATTTTTACTGCAAGGCTGTCCTTTTTATTGTAATCAGGTGGCAATGTAATCCCGTATTTCTTCAATTCATTCGGCTCTTTGAATTCAGAGTCCATGGAAAACCATTGTATGATACCCTTGTAGATGGTTTCGTCCGCGATGGTTCCCGTCATTTGAACCATGCGCCGTTGGGTGGGCTTTGCCGAATACATGAGATTGGATTGTAAAAGGTCTGCCTGTCGATGAGACGCCTGGATAAGTTTTTTAAACTGGGAAAGTTCGGTCGCAACCGAGGTATGCTTGAGAAAGTAATCTAGGGTATCGTTGTTTTCGTAACAGCATGTATTCACGAGGCGGTTCGGCAACAACGCGTCTTGTGACTTGACGTGTTCATTGATTTTGTGCTGAATCCGAAAGGACAACACTTGCTGTTGAATCGATGGAACGGTCGAGTTTCCTGCCAAGGGCATAAATGGATAGAGCCGCGGACTGAATCTATACCATGGAAAGGTTTCGGTTTCTTGTGGGTCTTCTACCACGACTTGTTCACGCCGTAACTGGAGTTGGTCTTTGACCTCTTGTATCTCTAATACATATTTCTTAAGGAAAGAGACGGACATTTGCAAAAGGTTATCTTTGGGAACCTTCTTGAAGGCTGCCCACGGTAGCGTGGTTCCTTTTGACAGTTCCATCGCAATACACACTACAAACTCGAGACCTCCCAGCTTCTCCTCTTCTTCGAGTGGAAACCCGGCCAAGCTTCGCTTGCAATGAGGCATCGGGGATGCGCCTTTCTTTCGGTCCATCGTCTGTAAATAGACAAGGACATGGGTTAACAAGGAATACAGATAAATCTGTTGTTGTTCTCGACCTTTTTTCTTTTCGATTCCAGCGAGCAAGGTCGAATTTCGGATGCGTTCCATCAGTTCATGTGTTTCATTTTCTTCCAACACAAATCCTGTGTAACGAACCAGGGTAAGAAGAGAGGTTTTCTGAATTTGTTCATCTTCCGACATTTCCTTTTCAAAGACTTCGTCAGTGGCAATCACTTCATGGTAAATATCCTTGAACCCATTCTCGGTATAATCCTCTCCATCATCAAAGGTAATATTTTTAATGGGATAACCACTGTGTTTGTCTACATAATAGTCTCCTTGGTCACTGAGAACGCCCTGGCGGTCGCAGATTCGCTGTAGGGTATCCACGTAGTCGTCTTTTCGCAAAAAGGCTTCGGCCATTTCCAAGAGAAAAGCAGGAACCAATTTGACACCCGTTTCAATACAATAAAACCAATTGGGGTCTGGGCCTACCTTGGTATAGAGAGAAATAAACAGTTGTAGAGCCTTGTATTTCAATTCCAGTTGGGATTCCATCAAGATGCGTTTCCGCAATTCCAGATGTGGAGACACGGGTATCGCATTCGCCTGTTGCTGTTCCAACGATTTGTAGAACTTTTTCTCATTTTCATACGCAAGGTCTAACAAGAGTTTACGCTGTTGAATGGACTGTAATCGTTTTTTATGAATGGGGTCGTCTAGCGAGACCTTTCGGAATTCCTCTTGGCGTAGACGGTCCACTTGAAACGACTGTATCATTTCTGACACTCGCTTTTTGAATTGTTCTCGTTTATGTTCATCACACTTACCTACGAGTTTGATACCCGTGCTCTTACCCGGGTCGTAGGAACAACTCTCAGGAACCCACTCTGTATCTTTCCATACATAGGGTGTGTTACCGTCCATGTTGATGGCCCTGCTTCCATTGACCACCCGAGTCTTGGCAATAAACTCCTTCACGAACTGAACCAAGGACTTGTCAAAATGGGCTTCCACCGGGTCACCTCCTAATACGTGTTTCAATTTATCCAAGATTTCTTGGTAGGTGAGAGGCTCCCGACGCTCAATGAGTTTCTTCGCGAAGTAGTCCGCCGCCTGAATGTACTTGCCCTCATAAGAGATATCTTGTAGAACAATACGTCCCTTTTCTTCCATCATGAGTTCTTCTGAAAAGTAATGCCGATGAACAACCTCTTCTTGGGGTGACTCAAACTCTTTTTGAACCGTCTCCATAAATTGGTTCAACTCTTCCTCGCTCAAGTTCAATTGAGGTTTGTTCTTGAGGAATTGCAACATATAATACTGGTAACCATCGATGAGTCCATATTTCATTTTTTCACTCATGGAATAGTAGCCATCGTCTTTCAGAGCCACATAATCCTGCGTCAGTTCTGGTAAAAAAGAAACGCGCTTGACCGTTGACTCAACTGGGTTCATGTTGTCTTTTCTTGACTGCTGCTCCTTGGTGCGCAGGGACTGAATATTGGTTTCGATTCGTTTGACCAAATTTTGATACAAGGGAACATCCATCTTGGTAATCTTGAAATGTTCCAACTCTTTCAGAGCTTGGCTGAAATTCACAAAATCACGATTGAGATAGCAATCTATGAATTCGTCAAAGGTAGGCATGACCTTCTCTATGTATTCTTTGTAATCGGTGCATTCATTCCGATACCATGTCAGTTTATTCGGATTGCTCCATTCACATGACGATACAAAGGAGGGTTCGACTTCTGTGACGACATAATCATCCACATGCTTTCGAAACAGGAGGTCGTAATAAGGGACCCTGGCATGATTGGAAAGGGTGAGCACGGTATCGCCCAGCAAGTGAATAGAATTGATAAAGGAACGCGGTCTTACGACAAGAGAGGACGAGACAAATGGTTCGTCGATAGGAATGGAATAGAGTTCATTGAGTAAATAGACTTCTTCATAGGTTTGTGTATGTTCTCGGGCGCCTACATTCTTATCTACAATCAAAGATTGGAATGGCTTTAACACGGCTTGTAAGTATCCCAGAAAGGGAGACGTTGGACTAAACTCGGGCATTTTAAAGTCAAACTCTCTCTCCATACTCGCCTCGTCCAGCACGGTATAATAAGAAGGAAGGTCGTAATCTTCATAGGTGCTATGTTTGATTTTGATAGACTGACTCGCGGGTGTGACCAGTGGGTTTCCTTGTAAGAAACTATTCAGGTAAGGGTCTTTTGGAAGCTGTGTAGAATAGACCCCCTTGTCGTATCGTATGTATTCTTGCTTGAGCTCATGGTATCGATGGACGACGTTGTAAATCTTTTTCATGGCATAGGTATTCCGTTTCTTTTCATCGATTTGCAAGAGCAAGTTTTCCACCAAATCATTGGTTTCTTGTTCGCGGGTGTAAAAGAGTGGAACCTCTGCGTCCTCTTCAATTTCTCCCAGTTCGCCTTCCTCGTCTTCGACGTTTTCGACGGATTCTACTTCTTCCTCTTGTTTGTATTCCTCCGACTCAACAACCTTCCGTGACTTCATTTTTGTCTCGGGTTCCGGGAGGACAATATCGGGCGGAATGATTTCTTGAATAGAAAAGACTTCCTCGGGCAATCCATACAACACGGGAATGTAATAGGTTCCATTTTCGGTAAGTATTTCAAGCAATCCGGACGAGCTAATAATTTTACCTTGAATGGTATCCGTGCCCTCGGCATCAAATTGAACCTCGACCCACTTCCCTGGAAATAACAAGTGCTGTTGTGCATACCCTTCTTCGGCTGGAACATAGACAATTTCAATGTCTTCCAGTTCAGGGTCGTTCAGTTTCAAGGTAAAGGTCGATTGGTCTTGAGCACGTAATAAAAGTTCATCACTCTTGCATTTCTCTACAAAAAAAACATTCTCCTTGTAGGTATCCTGTTTCGTATGAATACGGATGAGATTACCATAGGTGATTGTCATTTAGATAACCAGTTATTTTATTTTATATGATTTTAGAGTATCCTATTTAAGCACCTATAGTCGCGATTTTCTCATAGATTTCAATCACATGTCGTGACACCTGGTCCAGATAGGAAACCAATACCTCGAGCGGCTTGTCCTCATTACGATACGAGAAGGAGATGAAACAATGACTGTCGTGTGGATGAACCTTTTTGAAAGCAATATAGAGAAACTCCTGTCGAAACATCAAGTTTAGGTAATTCTCAATGAGTTTACCTAGGGTAAAATCGTCTTGTTCAATTCGCAGATGATAAATAGGAACGGTATTGGTTTCCTCTTTGTAAATCGCAAACGGTTCAATCGTGTCATAACGCTCCTCTGACACGGCCGTCTGTGTGCTTAGAAAGAGGTTCAAGTCTTGAAAGCGCTCGATGAGGTAGTTGCACGCTTTGGTTAAAAGCTTGTTCGGTTCAAAGATACCATTCGAGTGAATGACCATGTGGAATTGATTGGGAAGGAATAGACGTTGAGCATCCAATAGTTGGAAATCTTTACGTTCCACGTCATCCTTGATTTTGGACATGGCCTCCTTGACCTTGGCGTCATCCTCTAGGTTGAAATAACAGCATTTCGATACCACATTCCAGCAAGCGTCTTCCTTGGCACACCCTGTGGTAAACGAAAGCGACAACTCTAGGCCTTCGGGTTCATCCGTTTCGGTGAGTTTAGGCATGAGCACACAGATGGGGATAAAGTCTTGGCTCACGGGGTCGGGTGGGAACATCTCTCGAACTTTCGCGGGGTCGACTTGCTTTCCATTCACTTGATTGATGACCTTAAAGTCGCCCGTGGTCACATACAAGAGTTCATTGGTATGATTCTGGACGTTCAACACCACCTTGAAGTTCTGGACAAAGTTCTCATACTTGGTATCGTCGCTGACAAAGATGGGTATACATTGAATACGATGTTTGAGATACTCGTTGTTAAACTTGGTTTTGTTCCGGATAAACTCCAATTTGTTTTGAGCATAGGGAAATCCCCGAAAGACGAGCGTCTCGATGCGAGTGAGTAACACCCGCCGAAGTGAATTGACGACACTCACATCCACTCCGTGAATGTTAAACTCGAGGGAGTTCTCTTTTTCAGTCACTTCGCTCAGTTTGAAGTCCATTGTATATATCTTGTATTTTACATTTAAATCAAATCAATTTTATTGATTCATTCCACAAACCCATTTTAGACAATTCATTACACAAACCCATTTTATTCATTGGGTTATGTGTTTATTTTTCATGGAAAAAAAATAAGAGATAGTAATGAATGACGCACCTAAACATGAACTCTATTTTAGCCATTTTTGTAAGTTCTCTACCGCCATCTTACAAGAATTGAACAAGGCAGGGTTTCAGGATAAGTTTGTCTATTTATGCATCGACAAGCGCGTGGTCCGTAATAACATTACCTATGTGTTATTACCGAATGGGAAGGAATTCCCATTGCCTCCGATGATTAGTCGTGTGCCGGTTTTACTGCTGAAGCCTAAATTTGAAATTCTATCCGGGAATCAAATTTTAGAATACATTAAACCTCAAATCAATACCATCAAGCAAGAGAAGACGATGCTTTACGAAGAACCCAATCCTTTTGACCTGAGTCGGGATACCGTCAAGCGGTCGGGCGTGATGAGCGATAACTTTAGCTTCCTGGACTCGAGTCCCAACGAGTTGACGCCGCAGGGAAACGGCGGGATGAGACAAATGTATACGTATAGTGGGATAGATGGACCGCCGACCTTTAGCACCAACATGGAGGCAGTGGAGGGAGACAAAAAATCGAAAATGAATTACTCGATGGAAGAGATTGAGCAGATGCGGAATGCAGATATACCTGGCCCGAAGCGAGTATAGATATTGAGTCTTACTATTTTATTGTATTCATATAATGCACTTGAATCGAACTAAAAAGCGTAAGGCTAGAACTCATGGAAAAACAAATAATTCAAGAACTAATGTAAGGAATACTAAAAATAGTGGAAATACCAATCCTTCGGATACGGAATACTTTACAGCCAAAGGTGAATCTGATGAAGATGAAGATGAAGATGAAGATAGCTTTACAGCAAAAATCCAAAATAACAGTCGAAACAATTCTTCAAAGAATAGACACAATACCTTACTCGAACCCCCAAAACCCAAGGGTAAATTCACAGCAACTGTAAATGTTTTAGATGTTTTACTACCTCTACCTGAAAAATGCACAGTATTTGTAACAGATATAGGACATGTCCCAGTCGAATTACATCGTTCAAAACTTCATGACATTATTGACCACGGTGATCTAAAACGTCTCGACAAAGGTCGCATCAAAGATCTTGGTATCAGCCGAAATTTTATAAATGGCCAATTTACTTTCGGACCGTATCAAGAGACCAAGTTTGTGCTTAAAGTGAGTAACCAATTTGGTGAGTATGTTGGATATGTTGTAGGAGTATTTTCATATTCTCTCTATGACATACCTCCTATCCACTACCTTTCATCCGAGGATTTACATAGAAACAAAAGAGGCAGAAAAAACGCCGAAACCTCAAAGCCCGCAGGAATTCGAAAAATTAACGCAGGAGACCCTTATGTAGAGCTTACATTGGTTGGACTGGATAAGGATTCCGCAGAAAAATCAGGATTTACAGGTTATCACCTTTTGGCTATATGTATAGGGTTAGTGAATGACTACCATTTGCCCCCTTTGGATTATTATAGACGGCTTCCAGATTTGAATACTTTGATTAAAGTACCAAGACCACTCAATGGATTTGCTTATCCATTTCATGCATCTTCAGTTCCTTGGGCTCTAGGCTTCTACAAAAGGAATGGATTTTTGGAATCCTTGCCTATCGGGGAAAGAAGGATACGTGGTGATATTGTAAAAGTATATAGAAATGAATTTACGGGGGGTGAAACAAATTCTATTCATGGAGTCTTCGTCACTTTACCCGCGTAAAAACATATAAAAATAACTATGTTTCCATTATAATGTCCGTTCCAGACAAGTTTGCACAGGTCTATCAGGAGTTTACCAATGACCTGTATACGACTTTTCCCGAGCTCAAAGAAGTCCCCTTGGGGACGACGGAGGAAGTCTATGCCTATTGTCTCGAGCTTTATCCCAAGGTCTTCTTCGAGGTCCTCTATGAAAATGAGACATTCTTTGAGGTGCCTCGTTTCATGTTGCCCAACATTGACTTTAAGACCTTGATGGAGGATGACAAGATTACGGACAAAACGAAAAAGACTATCTGGAAATACCTCCAGCTCATACTGTTTGCCGTGCTGGAGCAAGTGGAGAACAAGGATTCCTTTGGCGATACCTCGAAATTGTTTGAGGCTATTCATCAGGAAGACTTGCACAAGAAGATTATGGAGACCATGGGCGAGATGAAGGACCTCTTTACACCACAGGAAGGTATTTCAGGAGAAGGCGTTTCCGGTGAATTCACTGGGTCGCCCTTTGAAGACCCGGAGAAAATCAAGAGCCATTTAGAAGGATTGATGGATGGAAAGATTGGTTCGCTGGCCAAGGAGATTGCGATGGAGGCCACCAAGGAATTGGGTGACGTGGAAGACAAGGATGAGTTCATGAAGCAGCTGATGAAAAACCCTACCAAAATCATGGAACTTGTCAAGAATATCGGAACCACGTTGGAGACCAAGATTAAGAAGGGTGACCTCAAAGAGAGTGAACTTCTGGAAGAGGCTGCCGAGATTATGAAGAAGATGACGATGATGCCTGGAATGAAGGAGATGATGAGCAAGATGGGCATGGGAGGTAAGATGGATTTCAAGGGCATGAGCAACAAAATTCAGGAAAATATCAAGCTCACCAAGACCAAGGAGCGACTACAGCGAAAACGAGAGGAGCGGGCCGCAACAAAGCCCGAAGGGCGGGACGCGAAGCCCGCGGGTCCTGAGCCGATTATCACGGAGAAGTCGGCCGATACTTTTATTGTGGATGTAGACGGGTCCAAGCCCGCCAAGAGCAAAGGCAAGAAGAAAAAGAACAAAAAATAAGCATGCTTAAAATATAATCATGTATATATATGAACTTTTGGGGGGATAATCCAACCTTACTCTTTGACTCGAGGTATATACAAGAGATATGGATTTATGACGGGATGGACCGAAACCAGTCCCTGAATGCTTTGTCTCGACTCGTCATCGTGTTGTCTGTGATTGGATTTGCTTGTTTCAATCGCATTCTCTTTCTTGTGATAGGCTGTATCTTGCTAGGTTGTATTGTTCTCTTTCACAATAGCCAGAAAGAGAACTTTGAAACAGAATTGTCCGACTACCAGCGCATCGACCAATCCAATCCTATGAACAACGTTTTGATGCAAGACTACAAATACAACCCCATGAAAACGGCCGAACCCAAGGATTATGGCGAACAAAAGGAAAAGAGTATCAACGACAAGACCAAACAATTTATTTTACAGGAAAACAAAAGTAATTCTCAGATTGGGGACCTGTTTAAAAATAAAGGAGACCAATTCCAATTTGAACAGTCTTTAAGACCGTTTCATACAAACCCGGTTACGACGGTAGACCAGTCTGAATACAAGGATTTTTTAAAATACTGTTACGGGGTGTTGCCGTCGGATAAGCCGCTACGCATCTTTTAATTTAATTTAATTTCTAACTTCTAAGTTCTAAAATTTAAATTTTGTCTCGAATAAAAATCCGAGACAAAATCTGTAAAGGATAAAATAAAATATCTCTTTACAACTATATGAGTGTTGTGGATTTCCAATTTGACCAGTTGAGCCGAATCGGGAATGACGCCGTGACGAATACCCAGAAAGGCATCATGAATCAGCACTATTCAAACTACAATCTCATGAATCCTTATACCCAGTCCTGTAATACGACCATGGAGTTTGCCACGAGCCAGCCCAATCTCTTTTTCCGGGGCACGTATGGTGTCGGACCCAACGGGTGCAATGTAGAGCAATCGACCCAGTTGCAACAGAGCAAGAATACGACCAACAACATCAAGGTTTCGCTTCACCAGAGACCTTACCTGTCGGTCCCCTTTTTAGGGCGAGGAAATGTGAATGTCGCTGCCGAGAACGAGCTCAAGTTCGGGGATACCTTTAAAGAGAAAAAGAGTGTGATTCAGATGTCAGAGACGGATTATCTTCCCTTGGAGAGCTTTCCTCTTTACGACAAGGATGTGATGGTCAAGAAGAGTGGCCTGGAGTCGGGTTGGTTTGTCGGCACAGACACGCGCGAACTCTACAAACAAAACACACCCAAGGCATAAAATATAAATATACTATTTAGTATAATGGCTTCTACTCGCAATCTGAATACCGCCTTGGACTACCAATCCGAGAAACGAAAAGACGAACAACATCTTGCCTACAATACCTTTCGAGGCTTTGGTGTAAATCATGCACCGACCCTCTTCACCAACGGTCCCAATCCTTCCATTTATGCCGGCCAAATTGACCGAAATGCGATTGACATTGAGTCTATGCTTCGAGGTATACGTTCGACCGATTTAGAAGGGACCTCCTTCAAGGCTTCCCCCTCTCCTGTCCTGCTCCAGGAAACCTCGTATTACAAAAAGGTTCCATTGATGATGCCTGACCCTTATATCTCGTTAAATCGGGAACGCCCTAATTATTTAAACTAAACTAGTATATATGGCGTTTACTCGATTTCACGATGACCCAGACCGTATCTCTCGAAAATTAACCGAGTCAACCCAGATGGGTATTTATCATTTAAACACCCCAGGGAATGGCATGTCGAACCCTTATATCGATGACGTTCATGTTCGCTTGCAGAAATGGGGCGCAAATCTACAGACCAATGGTTTCGAAGTGAGTCAGTCTTTACGCCCCAATACACTGAGTCGAGATGCGATTCCGTATACCAAACCTCAAACACGTTCCAACACGTATGGAACAACCACATTTGCGGTCGATGAGTCGCGCACCTCGCTCCCTGCATGGACTTTCCGTGAAAAGCCGCAAGCCCAATATGCTTTTCTACCACTGAATCCACAAGCCAATCTCTTTTTCAAGTTTGATAACAATTGCCCCACACGTATGCTCGAAAAAGATTATTATCGTTCTGCATACTATTAAAATATTTATTTATACTAATGGCTCAAATCGCAATACCCGTAGTCATGTTAGGGGCCTTGTATTTAATGTCCAACGACAAGTCTAAGAAAGAGGGATTTAAAGAACTCTCGGTCGCCAACGTCGAAGACTCCACACTCCTGTTGAAGGATACAGAGAACAAGGTGGTCAGTAAGTCGGACACTTCAAAATATGGCATGAACAGTGATGGTGATTACTCGCAGTATCAGGATAAGTATTTTACGCCGAAACCAGAAAATTCCAAGAAGTTGTTTCGTTCCTTGGATGGAAACGACATCTTAACCGACGATGTCAAACATAGCAACATGACTATGTTTTACAATTCGAAATCGTATGGTTCAAACTTTACCGACAATCAAATTCTGGATAGCAAGGATGGAAAAGGGTCACTCTTTATTGAAAAGAAAGAAATCTCGTCCTTTTTTAAGCCAACCGAGAAGGTGACAGCCGTGTTTGGAAATCAGAATCAAAATGACTTTTATCAGTCTCGTGTGCAAGAGTCGTCGAGACATGCCAACGACAAGCCTTGGCAGGAAATCAAAGACCAAAAGGGGAACAATGGGTTTAATTGGGGACTCAACGAACAACAGCGTCCCAAGACAGTCGACGAACTACGTGTGGCAACCAATCCCAAATCCAATTACGAGAACAACTATCAGGCCCCTGCCTATGACCCGAAACAAATTGCCACTTCTCAAGAACAAATGGGAAAGTTTATCAAGAAAACGCCTGAAACCTTCCGGGCTTATCATGGTGTAGAAAGCGCGGGTATTGCGGGAGGTATCGAGCGTCCTCGCAACAAACCCATCGAGATGTTGACCAAGGAAGAACGCGAAAGCACGACGTTTGAATATTATGGTGTGAAGCTGGGTGAAGAAATGGGTTATGCAAACAAGGGACAAGAGGGAACCGTCCACAAACAATCCTATCTTGGCGCAGACCCTCTGAACCTTGCACCTCAAGGACAATTTCCCACCACGCAGCAAAATTATGGGAAAGAAAGTTATACCTCCTATACCAACAGCCGAGACAGTCAAGAAGACTATTACGGAACGGTGGGAGGCATGTTTATGGCCAACGTCGTAGACCCGATTGTGAAAACATTACGTTACAGTAAAAAAATGAATACGATTGACCAGACGTATCAGAGTAACCTCAAGGGAGGTGCGAAACCGTTGGTGTTTAATCCACATGAACAACTGGTCACCACGCACCGCGAGATGGATGTTGAAAAGATTGGATTAAACTACCTCCATACAGACCGCCAACAGGGAACGACTGGGTATCAGGTGGCTAACCCGTATCTTGAAGCGACGCAGAGACAGTCTACTCAGGGCGAGGTCTTTGGCCAACCCAAGGGAAAACAAAAGAACAAGTCTTATGACGCGGAATACAATCAACGCAATATCGTCCGCGATGTCACCAATCGATTCCCCTTGGGAAATGCCAAACAATTGAATGTGGAAACCAATTACACGAGTGCAAACCGTGTGGTAGAAAATGATTATCGACAGATGGGACGAGCCGCCTCGGTGCCAGATAGTCGGTTTTTAGGGGCCTCCACCAGCGAACCTCAGCAATACCGCATCGCCAATCAGGACCCCACGTTCGACCTCTTGAAAGCATTCAAGAGTAATCCATACACGCAACCCATTGGAAGTGTGGCTTAAATAAAATATAGATAGATAGTATAGATGCAATCAAACATGACTTTATGGACTGCATTTATTGTGACGATTGTATCGTTTGTGGTGTTGGATACCATCTACTTTAGCTTGATGTATAGATTCATGAATGAAACCATTGAAAAACTACAACGTAAACCGCTGGCCATACGTTACAGTTCGGCACTGGTATGCTACCTGGCCATGACAACCTTATTGGTGTATTTTATTGTAGTCAAAAACCATACCATAAGAGAAGCATTCTTTTTAGGGTTCCTGGTCTACCTCATTTACGAAACCACCAACTATGCCATTCTGAGGGACTGGCCCATTTCTCTTGTTTTTATCGATAGTATATGGGGCGGTATCCTCTTCATGTTGGTTGCCATGATAAATAAAATATTTGTATAATCTACATGAAAGCTACATCCAATTCAGGCCTATCCAGTTTCATGTTTTTTTCGGTATTTAGTGGCGTGTTGGGCGCGTTGGCGTCCATGGCCTTGGTTGGACTGATTTGTCTCACTTTTTTTGGATTGGGTTATTACCTGATTGTCGCGTATAACAAGAAGGGAACCAAGCTGTTTGAGGACATTCAGCCCATGCAATATTTAGGTATCCTGCTCTGCTTCATTGGCTGTCTTCCGTTTATCCAATATTTCTTCTTTGGGTTCTTGTCCAGTGCCGGAGGTATGGCCTTTGACCAGATGTTTGGCGGGGAATAAAGTAGACCCTTTTAATCACTACCGTAAAGGCCTTAAGTATTTGAACAAGAGCTGTTCCACGACTTCATGCAAACGTTCAGGTAATTGGCCGGGCAATCCTCTATAGACTTCAGTGTGGTCCTGAATGAATACGAGTTGACCTTGTTCCATCTTCAGATGATAATCTTTGTAGGGAACGCCACTGGCCATGGTTGTTTTACATAGAAAGGGTTCAGGTTTATGCGTTAGGAAATGAATACCGATACTTTCGTCTGGGTCTATAACTTCATAGGTTTCGTATCCCCATGTATCGGATGGACTCTCTTCAAAAAAACAGAGACAACGTTGACTGTTGTATTGTCCAAGAATGGTTTCATGCTTCTGTTTATGGATGTTCATGCTATCGACAGCATAAGGTTCAGCTTTTACCTGGTCCACATACATGGGACCCAAAAAGTAAAATGCCGGGTCCAGGATGTAATAGCTTGTCTCGGTCAAGGGAATCAGTAAAGAGACATGACAGAGTTCAGGCGTTCCATTCACTCGAAAAATGCTAGGAACACTTGCGGGCACGATGAAAGACCGTATCTTGTAATTGGTATGTAAGTATCGTTTGAGAAAGGTGGTCATCGCAATACAGTTTCCAGAATGATATTTGTCCAACGTATGCGAGGACAGAGATAGATGGTAAGCGTGATAGGGAAAGGTCGAAAAGGCAATGTTTTCATAACAAGCATGTAATGACTTTTGTATAGCCTCTTTCGATACGGTTTGTCTAAAGAGCATAATCTCTCTTCGTTTCATTATATCATATAGAGAAATAATGAAAGGTAGTTTAGATGGAAATGATAAGTTCTTTACTGGAGACGTATCGGACGTCGCGTAACCTACCTCATTTGTTGCTTCATGGGGATGTCCATTCTGGGAAACGAAAGGCATTACAACAATTTCTGAATGAGATTTATACACCCGAAGAGAAACAGCAATACTGTATGTTTATTGAATGTTCCATGTGCAAAGGGATTAAGATGATACGAGACGACATTAAGGAATTCGTCAAACAACAGTGTATTCATCCACATCTTTTTAAGAGTATCATTTTGTATGATGCGGAAAATCTCACGATTGATGCGCAGTATTCGTTGCGTCGTTGTATTGAAATTTACAGCAACAAGAATCGTTTCTTTATTGTGACGTCTTACAAGGATAAGTTATTGAACCCCATTTGTTCGCGTTTTGTCCATGTGTATTTTTCAGGCAAGATGAACGTGTCTCCGTTGCCCGAGTTACCTCCCGAGTATACCCTATGGAAAGAACAAGGCGGGCTCGAGTTCATTGAACACCTCTATAAAAACGGGATACATGGTGACCGATTGTTACAGCATTATACAACAAATGGAGCCTTACATGAATTTACGTTCTTTTACGAAGAATTATGTAAAAAGGTGAAACACGAGAAGATGATACTCTTTTTTATCCTGAAACAGTTTGAACCCAGTCTTTTCGTTTAGAAATTCGTTTAGAAAATGCGTTTTCTTTATCTAAACCTATATATGGATGATACAACGTCAAATATATTACAGGAATCCAAAAACGAATGGTCTATTCTGCTCATGAATTACGTGACCCCTCATATCATGGACGGGTTTCGTTCCATCTTTAACGAGTCGGTACAGCTGTGTGATACGAATGAAGAGCCCGAGAAGTATTTGATGACCTTTCAGAACCTGTTAACACGCATTCCCAAGTGGAACCAACAGACGATTGACTTGGAGAAGGAACGGATCGTCAAGATGTGTAACTGTGCCTATTTGGAAGATTTGGTGGTGTGTGTTCA
>Ga0164294_10002333_pt1 | contig 17169 bp, 15 predicted proteins | sample GEODES005metaG_FD_111479 | JGI IMG/M metagenome (GOLD analysis project Ga0164294, IMG submission 111479) | Oligotrophic lake water microbial communities from Sparkling Lake, Wisconsin, USA - GEODES005 metaG | ecosystem: Environmental > Aquatic > Freshwater > Lake | place: USA: Sparkling Lake...
CTCCTCACGCGCTTTGCGGGAACCGAGGATCTGCGCTCTATCGGATCGGGCAACATCGGCGCGACCAACGTGCTGCGGACCGGGCGGAAGGGGCTGGCGGCAGCGACGTTGCTGCTCGATGGCGCAAAGGGCGCCGTGGCGGTGCTGCTGGCCGCCAGGCTGGCGCCGGGGCTCGGGCCGCTGGGAGGCATCGGCGCCTTCTACGGGCACATCTTCCCGGTCTGGCTGGGCTTCAGGGGCGGGAAGGGCGTCGCGACCTACCTCGGCGTCGCGCTGGCGCTGGCGTGGCCGTGCGGGATCGCCTTCGCGGTGGCGTGGCTGCTTATGTCGCTGCTGACGCGGATTTCCTCGGTCGGTGGCATGAGCGGCGGCATCGCCGCCTCGGCAATGGCGCTGGTCCTCGGGCGGATCGACACCTTCCTCGTTCTCGCCGCCATGGCGATCACCGTGCTGTGGACCCACCGCGCCAATATCGGCCGGCTGATCGCGGGCACCGAACCCCGGATCGGACGCCGCTAGGCGTGCCGGGCGGAGGCGGGCTGGGCGCGGATGCGCTGGCGCGGCTGCGCCTGATCCGCACGCCATCGATCGGGCCGATCACCTATCGGCAGTTGCTACGCCGGTTCGGGAGCGCGGAGGAGGCGCTGCGGGCCGTCCCCGATCTCGCGCGGCGAGGAGGCGGGGCACCGCCGAAACTTGCCGATGCGCAGACCGTGGCGCGCGAGGCCGAGGCGGTCGCGCGGCTGGGCGCGCATTATCTGTTTCTGGGCGAGGGCGGCTATCCGGCCTTGCTTGCGGAGCTGGAGGATGCGCCGCCTGTGCTGACCTACATGGGCGAGATCGCGCTCGCCGGGCGGCCGACGGTGGCGATGGTCGGTGCGCGCAATGCCTCGGCGGCGGCAGTACGCTTCGCCCGCACGCTGGCGCACGATCTGGCGAGGGAGGGCTGGGTGGTCGTCTCGGGCCTCGCACGCGGGATCGATACGGCGGCGCACCAGGGATCTATCGAGGGCGGCACGATCGGCGTGATCGCCGGCGGCATCGACGTCGTCTATCCGCCCGAGAACGAGGCACTGCAGCGGGCGATCGCCGAACGCGGCCTGCTGATCGCCGAACAGCCGCCGGGCACCGAACCCCGCGCGCGCCACTTCCCCTCCCGCAACCGCATCATTGCCGGCCTCGCGCAGGGCACGGTGGTGGTGGAAGCGGCGCCGAAGTCGGGATCGCTGATCACCGCGCGGCTGGCGGGCGAGGCGGGGCGCGAGGTGATGGCGGTGCCGGGATCGCCGCTCGATCCGCGGGCGCAGGGCTGCAACCAACTGATCCGCGACGGCGCGACGCTGATCCAGTCGGCTGCGGACGTCGGCGAGTCGCTCCGCCCGCTCGGCCTGGCGTTGGTGCGCGAACCGGCGGGCGACTATGCCGCGCGCGGGAGCGGCGATCCGGCCGAGGCCGACCGGCGGATCGTGACTGATCTCCTCTCGCCCAGCCCCGTCGCGATCGACGAGATCCTGCGACAGGCGGCACTGTCGTCGGCGATCGTCCAGACGATCCTGCTCGAACTCGAACTGGGCGGCAGGCTCGAACGTCACGCCGGCGGTCGCGTGAGTCTCAGCTAGGCGCGCCATGTTAACATAGGCGACGGCCGGCCTCATCGGCTTGGCCGCCTGACGGAAGCTGCTAGAAGGGCCGTCAGCATTGCACTTTCGGGGGTTGGAATGGCGTTCGCACTGGTATTGGCGCTGATGGCGCGATCGGCGGTGGCGCACAGGCCGCCGGTGTCGCGGGCGCCGCAGCCGCTCGGCAACGTCTCCACCTGGTTCTCCCCGCGCGATTACCCTCAGGAGGCGCTGGTCAAGCGCCAGCAGGGCGGCGTCGGCTTCCAGCTCGATATCGATCCCAACGGCTTGCCGAGCGACTGTCACGTCATCCAGACCAGCGGATCGAAGATCCTCGACGATCGCACCTGCACGATCATGATGGCCCGCGCCCGCTTCCGCCCGATCGCCGTCGCCAAGCCGCGGGTGCGCAAGGGCAGGAAGGGCCAGGCGGCCGCCGTCATGGCCGATGGCAGCGGGCCGCCCGCCGCGGTGTTCAAGCATATCATGATGTGGCGCCTGCCCGGCAAGCAGGCGGAGAAGCTGGTCGATCGCAGCTTCGATGCGAAATCGGTGATCTCGGCCACCGGCGACGTCGTCTCCTGCCAGCTGAGCGGCGCCGGCGCCTCGAAGATCGCGACCGCGGGCGGCAGCTGCGGCCCGTTCGGCAACCGGGAGTTCTTCAGCGTCTTCCTGAAGGACGATTACAAGAAGGTTCGCGGCACCAACGTGCGCATGCTGATCGTCGCGAACGGCGCGCCGGTGCCGCAGGGTGATCGTCCGCCGAACTTCCAGAAGATCCTCGCCAAGTCCGACATCGACATTTCGCCCGATGGTTCGATGGCCAGCTGCACGAGCCTCATCAAGATGGAGGCGCTCGGCCGCACGATGGACCTGTGCGAGTTCGTCCGTGCCGATCCGCCGCGCTTCCCGGTCGCGACCGGCCCGCGCAAGGCGACGATCCTGCTCGACCTCAGCGCTTACTATCTCTGAGGGGCGTCGGATGAGCGTGACGCTGTACGGCATTCCCAATTGCGACACGGTGAAGAAGGCGCGGACCTGGCTGGCCGAGCGCGGCATCGACTACGCCTTCCACGATTACAAGAAGGCGGGCGCCGACCCAGCCAAGATCGCGACGTGGGTGGAGAAGGCCGGGCTGGACCGCGTGCTCAATCGCGCCGGGACCACGTTCAAGAAGCTGCCCGACGACGTGAAGGCGGGGCTGGATGCCGACAAGGCGATCGTGCTGATGGCCGAGCAAACGTCGTGCATCAAACGCCCGATCGTCGAGCATGACGGCGGTTTGCTGGTGGGTTTCAAGCCCGACGAATGGGCGGCCGCTTTCTAGGGCGTCCGGATCCAGTCTAGCTAAGTCAGTTCAGCCCTGGATGGACGCGCCGGGCGCGCCGCGCGGCCGTCATTGAGCGGGCTTGGTGCCATCCATAGCGGCCACCTGAACCTTGCGAAGCGGCTTCGCGCCGGGGACGCCGCCGGGCGAATCGGCCATGTCGATCACGCACATCGTCCCGAACTCCGGGTGCGGGCCGCAAGCGATGCCGGCATATTTCAGGTGATCCATGAACATCAAAACGCGGTGGCCACGATCGCGGACGCCATCGTCGACGATGAGCTGGCGGATCACGTCCTCGGCATCGGCGGCGCCGTAGGCGATGACTTCGGCAACCTGGCGCCCGCCGCCGTGCTTCATCGTGCGTTCTGCCGGGCCGGAGCCGTCGGCGCTGAAGTGGCCTGTGCGGCCCGTGGCGCCCTGTTCCTTGACGTGATCCTGCGCGGCCTGGCGCAGGATATCGTCATTCTCCAGCGCGGCCATCGGCGGCGTCTTGCCGAGGAAGCCGATCGCCTCGTCGACGGGGACGATGCCTTCTTCGGTCTCGAAATCGGTGCTGGAGCCGGGGACGCTGACGACGTTGGCATGGAAATAGCCGCGATAGGCGCGCAGCAGATCGACATAGCCCGTCGGATTCATCCGGGCGAAATTGAAGGCCTTCATCGCTTCGGTTTCGATCTTGATCGGATCGTCACGGAATCCGGGCGCGATATTTTGTGCCTGTACAGCCAACGCCGTACAGAGCCCGAGCGAAAGAGCGGACAGCCGAAAACCGGTGCGGAAACGCATTAAAAGCCCCTGTACTTCACACGGTACGTGGCTCGGGCCCCACACGCCAGCTACGCTCCGTAGAATCCCTTATACGAATTTTACAGGTTTGAAAATGTGTTAGCGGCCAATTGACGATCCGGTACGTCTCATTTTGGCGCTATGTGTGACCATCTTGACGCAAGGGATTTGGACCGCCCACCCTCGTGCGTACGTGTGAGAGAAGCCTGAGGCGGATTGAATGAAGCTGGTCATCGTCGAGTCGCCTGCCAAGGCAAAGACTATCGAAACCTATCTGGGGCCCGGGCATAAGGTCCTCGCCTCCTACGGCCACATCCGCGATCTGCCCGCGAAGGACGGTTCGGTGAACCCCGACGACGGGTTCGCGATGGAGTGGGAGACCTATGCCGACAAGGCGACTCGGCTGAAGGCGATCGCCGACGAAGCGAAGGGCGCCGATGCGCTGATCCTGGCGACCGACCCCGACCGGGAAGGCGAGGCAATCAGCTGGCACGTCCAGGAGGTGCTGCGGAAGCGCAAGGCGTTGCCGAAGGACGTCCAGCGCGTGACCTTCAACGCGATCACCAAGGCGGCGGTGCTGGATGCGATGGCGCATCCCCGCGCGCTCGACGAGGATCTGATCGATGCCTACCGGGCGCGCCGTGCGCTCGACTATCTGGTCGGCTTCACGCTCTCGCCGGTGCTGTGGCGCAAATTGCCCGGCGCCAAATCGGCCGGCCGCGTGCAATCGGTGGCGCTCCGCCTGATCGTGGATCGCGAGCGCGAGATCGAGGCGTTCCGAGCGCAGGAATATTGGTCGGTCACTGCCGCGATGGAGCAGGACGGCGTGCCCTTCCAGGTGCGGCTGGTGCGCTGGCGCGACCAGAAGCTCGATCGCCTCTCGATCGGCAACCAGGGCGATGCCGAGGCGGCGAAGGCCGATGTCGAGGCCGGGCGTTTCACCGTCCAGAGCGTCGAGACCAAGCCGCTCACCCGCAACCCGCCGCCGCCCTTCACGACCTCGACCCTCCAGCAGGAGGCCGCGCGCAAATTGGGCTTTTCGGCCAGCCACACGATGCGGGTCGCGCAGGACCTCTACGAGCAGGGCGCGATCACCTACATGCGCACCGACGGCGTGCAGATGGACGGCAGCGCCATCTCGGCCGCGCGCGCGGCGATCGCGAACCGCTACGACGGCAGCTATGTGCCCGATAAGCCGAGGCAATATACCGCCAAGGCCAAGAATGCGCAGGAAGCGCACGAGGCGATCCGGCCGACCGATTTCGGCCGCGACAAGGCGGGCTCGGGCGATCACGCGCGGCTCTACGATCTCGTCTGGCGGCGTGCGCTGGCGAGCCAGATGCAGTCGGCGCGACTCGAGCGTACGACGGTCGAACTCGCCGACGGCACCGGCCGCAACGGCCTGCGCGCCACGGGGCAGGTCGTGCTCTTCCCCGGCTATCTCGCGCTCTACGAAGAAGGCCGTGACGACGAGGGCGATGAGGATTCGAAGCGCCTGCCGCGGATGGGCGAGGGCGATGCCCCGGCCAAGAAATCGGTCTCGGCCGAGCAGCATTTCACCCAGCCGCCACCGCGTTACTCGGAGGCCAGCCTCGTCAAGAAGATGGAGGAACTCGGCATCGGCCGCCCCTCCACTTACGCCGCGACGCTGCAGACGCTGGAGGATCGCGATTACGTCCGCCTCGAGAAGAACCGCTTCATCGCCGAGGAGAGCGGGAGGCTGCTGACGGCGTTCCTGGAGCGCTTCTTCGAACGCTATGTCGGCTATGACTACACCGCGAGCCTCGAAGAGGAGCTCGACGACGTATCGGGTGGCCGCGCCCAGTGGCAGGCGGTGCTCGAGGCCTTCTGGCGTGATTTCAAGCCGAAGACCGCCGAAGTCATGGAGCAGAAGCCGAGCGAGGTGACCGCCGCGCTCGACGAATTCCTCGCGCCCTTCCTGTTTCCCGACAAGGGCGACGGCAGCGATCCGCGGCTCTGCCCCTCGTGCGGCAACGGCAAGCTGGCGCTGCGCGGCGGCAAGTTCGGCGCGTTCGTCGCCTGCTCCAACTATCCCGAATGCAAATATACACGGCGGTTCGCGCAGGGCGGGAGCCCCGAGGCGGAGGATGCCGGGCCGCAGGTGCTGGGTATCGATCCGGCAACCGGCGAGGAGGTCTCCAAGCGCACCGGCCGCTTCGGCGCATACGTCCAGCTGGGCGATGACAAGGAGGCCAAGCGCTCGTCGATCCCCAAGGACATCGGCGGCGAGATCGATCTGGAGGTGGCGCTCAAGCTGCTGTCGCTACCGCGCGAGATCGGTACTCATCCCGAGACGGGGCAGACGATCAGTGCCTCGATCGGCCGCTACGGCCCCTACCTGATCCACGACGGCAAATATGCGCGTCTGAGTTCGACCGCCGAGGTGTTCGAGACCGGCATGAACGCCGCCGTCGCCAAGCTCGCCGATGCCGCCAACGGCGGTGGACGCGGGCGTGGCGCGTCGCGAGAGCCGATCCAGACCTTCGGCGAGTCCCCTGTCACCGGCAAGGTCGTCAAGCTGCTGGAAGGCCGCTTCGGTGCCTACGTCACCGATGGCGAGACCAATGCGACGCTGCTCAAGGGGACGGACCCGGCAGGGCTGACCGAGGAGCAGGCGCTGGTGCTGCTGGCGGAGCGGGCCGCGAAAGGCCCGGCCAAGGGCAAGCGCAAGGTCGCGAAGAAGCCTGCCGCCAAGAAGGCCCCGGCCAAGGCGAAGGCCAAGGCTCCGGCGAAGAAAGCCAAATAGCCCGGCAGATCTTTTCCGTTCGTGCTGAGCCTGTCGAAGCACTGTCCTTTTTCGTCAGCGTTTGAAAAGAAGGACAGCCCTTCGACAGGCTCAGGGCGAGCGGAACATAGCCGTTAAGGTTTCTTCCCTTTGCCGAAGGGCACGGAGAGGGTGACCATCGCACGGGGGCTGGAGAAGCCGCCGACCAGCGCATTGTCGGCATGAGCGGTCAGCGTGGCACCACCGCCGAGGCCTACGCTCGCGCGGACCGGCGTCTCGGCATAATCGCCCTCGATCGCGTGTAGCCGGTGCCTGTCGGCATTCGATCCGCAGACGAGGATTTCGCCGTTCGTCTGCTGGCCGCAGCGCGCCTCGCTGTGCGGCAGTTTGGCGAGATCGAAGTGGAGCGGGGCGGGAGCCGTTTCGGCCAGCAGCATCGCCCAGATCAGCATGGCTGCGCATCCAACAGGATCCGCGTGGCGAAATTCAGGCGATGACCAGTCGATCCTGACCGATGTCCGCAAGAATGCCGACGATCCCGCCATAATCGAAACGCGGATCGAGATGGTCGGCGCTGAGGCCGGCGAGTGCGAGGCCAGTCTGGCAGAGGACGACCCTCACACCCGCCACCAGCGCCTCGTCGAGCAATTGGGTGGTCGGAGGGAGGCCGGCGGCGGCGAACGTGTCGTCGCCTTCCGTAAGCGGCCCCGCGACGATCGGGACGGCCTCACTGTCCAGGAACAGCCGGGCCCTGGCCCCCAGCGCCTGCGCCGCGAGCAGCATCGTCAGCGCGGTCCGCAGGCGGGTGGCTGAAGCTTCGGCGAGAACGATCGTCAGCCCGGTCACAGCACCGAACATCCGCAGCCGGGATCCTTGGGCAACGCGATCGTGCGGAAACGGAAGGCGAGCGCGTCGACGATCAGCAATTTGCCAGCAGGGCTCTCGCCGAAGTGGACGAGCGCGCGGATCGCTTCCAGCGCCGCCAGGCTCCCCATCACGCCGGTGAGCGCGCCCAGTACGCCTTGATCGGCGCAGCTCATCTCCGGTCGGTCGGGATCGTTGCCGACGAGGCAGCGGTAGCAGGGCTCGTTCGCTCGCCAGCCGCGATAGACCGCGAGTTGCCCCTCGAACTGCCCGACGGCCGCAGAAACCAGCGGCAGGCGCAACCGCAGCGCGGCATCGGCGGCGATCAGGCGCGTCGCGAAATTGTCCGACCCGTCGATGAGCACGTCGACACCGGTGAGCAGTGCCTCGGCATTGTCTGCCGTGAAGCGCGTCGCCTGCGGATTGATGCGCACGTCGGGGTTCTGTCGCTGAACCGCATTGGCGACCATCGCGACCTTGCGCGAACCCACATCGCGCGTTCCGAACAGCGTTTGACGCTGAAGGTTCGACAGCGAAACCTCATCATCGTCGATGACCGTCAGCCTGCCGACGCCCGCCGCCGCCAGATATTGGATGGCGGGTGACCCGATTCCGCCCGCGCCGATCAGCGCGACATGGGAATTGAGGAGCGTCTTCTGCCCTTCGCCGCCGACTTCGCGGAGGACGATGTGTCGGGCGTAGCGATCGAGCTGGGAGTCGGTAAGGCTCACCGCCCCGTCGAGCCGAAACCGCCGGCGCCGCGCGCGGTCTCGTCGAGGCTATCGACCTCCGCGAAGGCGGCACGCTGGACGGCGGCGGGGACGAGCTGGGCGATGCGTTCGCCGCGCTTCACCTCGAACGATTCGCTGCCGAGATTGGCGAGGATCACCTTCACCTCGCCGCGATAGTCGGCGTCGATCGTGCCGGGCGTGTTGAGGCAGGTGATGCCGTTCTTCAGCGCGAGGCCCGAGCGGGGCCGGACCTGGACCTCATAGCCTTCGGGAATGGCGATGGCGAAGCCGGTGGCGACAGCGTGGCGCGCGCCGGGGGGCAGCGTTATGTCCTCGGCGGCGACGACGTCCATGCCGGCGGCGTGGGCGGTGGCGTAGGCGGGGAGGGGAAGGTCGGCGCCATGATCGAGGCGCTTGAGGGCAATAATTATCTCAGGCGAGGGCATCGGCGATCCTGTTGGCGAGCTTCGTGGCGATGTCGGTCTTGGGCGCGGCGGGCCAGCGTTCGATGCCACCGGCGGTGACGATGGCGACGGCATTGGCATCGCCGCCCATCACGTCGCCCGACACGTCATTGGCGACGATCCAGTCGCAGCCCTTGCGCGCGAGTTTGGCCTTGGCATGGTCCTCGACCAGCTCGGTCTCGGCTGCGAAGCCGATGAGCAGCGTCGGGCGCTGCGGGCTCTTCGCGAGCCCCGCTAGGATGTCGGGGTTTTCCGTCAACGCCAGCGTGGGTGTGCCGCTGCCCTTCTTGATCTTCTGGCCAGAGGCTTCGACGCGCCAATCGGCGACGGCGGCGACGAGGATCGCGACGTCGGCGGGCAGGGCCGTCTCGACCGCAGCCGCCATCTCCTGCGCCGTCTCGACGTCGATGCGCGTGACACCCGCTGGGGTGGGTAGCGCGACGGGGCCGGACACGAGCGTCACCTTCGCGCCGAGTTTGGCGAGCGCCGCGGCGATGGCGAAGCCCTGCTTTCCTGACGAGCGATTGGCGATGTAGCGGACGGGATCGATCGGCTCATGCGTCGGCCCGGCGGTGACGAGCGCATGCTTGCCGGTGAGTGGACCTGCACGCCAGAAGCCGTTGATCGCCGCGACGATCGCTTCGATCTCGGGCAGGCGGCCGGGGCCATATTCCCCGCACGCCATCGGCCCCTCGTCGGGCTCCAGCACGGTGACGCCATCGGCGCGTAGCCGGGCGACGTTGCGGATGGTCGCGGCGTGCTGCCACATGCGGACGTTCATCGTCGGCACCGCGAGCACGGGCTTGTCGGTCGCGAGCAACATCGTGGTGGCGAGATCGTCCGCGATGCCCGCCGCCATCTTCGCCATCAGATCGGCGGTTGCGGGGCAGACGACCAACAGATCGGCCTCGCGGCTCAACTGGATGTGCCCCATCTCGGCCTCGTCCTTCAGATCCCAGAGCGAGGTGTGGACGGGCTGCTCGGACAGCGCCGCCAGCGTCATCGGCGTCACGAACTGCGCGCCGCCCGCCGTCAGCACGCAGCGGACGCTGTCGCCCTGCTTGCGGAGCGTACGGATGAGCTCGCAGGCCTTGTAGGCCGCGATGCCGCCGCCGACGATGAGCAGGATGCGCTTTGCCATGTCGCCCGACCGCATAGCCGAGCCGAAACGTCGGCGCTATCCGTCCGAACTAGTCGCCGCGATGCAGCCGCTCAGGAAATATTGGTCGGTATCGGGGCACAGGTCCGATCGGAAGATGCGGTGGCTATGCGCCCAACGCACACCGCGATCGAAGGCGCGCTCGCTCGGGCCGTTGCGATCGTCGTCGGGATGGGCGCGGATCTGCATCTGGGCGACGGTGGCATTGCCCATCGAGACGCCGACGCCGGCGCTCAGGGCCAGCACGGAAACGACGGCAGCTATACGATAGATCATCGATCGACGCCCTATTCCAGCCACCCCGCGCATCAACCGGTGGCAGGGGTGCGGGTTCCGGTCAGGCGATCGGGGGCGTGCTCCGGTGCATCATCAGCCGGTAGCTGACGAGCGCGAGGAAGAGGCCGACGAACCAGGCGTAATCGTAGATGCCGGTCCACGGCTGGCCAATTCCCGCAAAGACCCCCGGCGCGGCGGCGTGGAGGAAGCCCGGCACGTTGGGCAATACGCCGATCGCGAAGGCGATGAGGGCGGCGGGATTCCAGCCGCTGCGGTAGGCGTAGCGCCCCTCCGGATCGAACAGCGCCTCGGCATCGAGCCGCGTGCCGCGCAGCAGCCAGTAATCGGAGATCAGGATGCCCGCGATCGGCCCGAGCAGCGCGCCATATCCGGTCAGCCAGGTGAAGATGAAGTCGCCCGTCGTCTCCAGCAGCTTCCACGGCATGATCAGCAGCCCGATCGTCGCGGAGATCATGCCGCCGAGCCGGTAGCTGATCCGCGACGGCCAGAGCGAAGAGAAGTCGTACGCCGCGCACACCAGATTGGCGGCGATGTTGCACGAGATCGTGTCGATGCTGATCACCAGCAGGCCAAGGAGAACGAACGGCCCGGCCAGCGTGCCCGACAGGGCTACCGGATCCCAGATCGCATGGCCGTAGATCACTACCGTCGCCGATGTCGTGATGACGCTGGCGAGGGCGATCAGCCCCATCGTCGGCGGCATGCCGATCGCCTGGCCGATGATCTGGTCGCGCTGGCTTCTGGCGAAGCGGGTGAAATCGGGGATGTTGAGTGCGAGCGTCCCCCAGAAGCCGACCATCGCGGTGACGATCGGCCAGATGACGTGCCAGAACTGCCCTTCCTTGGCGCCGCCGGGCACGAAGGCCGAGGGTGCCGCGAAGATCGGCCCCAGCCCGCCGGCCCTGTCCACCGCCCACCAGACCAGCGCGCCGCAGATCGCGATCTTGATCGGCGCGGTCCACGTCTCCAGCCGGCGGATCACCAGCAGCCCTTTCTGGAGGAACAGCAGCTGTACCGCCCAGAAGAGCAGGAAAGCGAAGAGCTGCCCCGCCCCGATGCCGAGGAAAGGCAGCGGACTCCCCGACAGATCGCGATGGAGCAGCACCCCGAGAAGCGTCAGCAGCGCCTCGCCCCCGATCCACGTCTGGATGCCGTACCAGCCGCAGGCAACCAGCGCGCGCGCCAGCGCAGGCACCCGCGCGCCTTTGGTGCCGAAGGCCGCGCGGGCAAGCACCGCATACGGGATGCCATAGCGCGCGCCGGCATGGCCGATCAGCAGCAGCGGGATCAGCGTCACCACATTGCCCACGAGAACGACGCCCGCCGCCTGCGCGGCCGACAGCCCCTGCTCGATCAGCCCGGCGGCGAGCATCCAGCTCGGCACCGCGACGATCATGCCTACCCACAAGGCCGCGAAATGATACCACCGCCAGCTTCGCTGCTCGGCACTCGTCGGCGCGAGGTCGGGATTCCAGAGAGTCTCGTCGCGGCTATTCATGTGCCCCCCAACCCATCACAGAACGAACGGAGGGATCAGCCCTTCTTCGCCGCGATCCAGGCGTTCACCTGCGTCTCCAGCACGCCGAGCGGCATCGAGCCCGACCCGATCACGAGATCGTGGAAGCCGCGGATGTCGAACTTCGGGCCCAGTTCCTTCTCGGCCTTGTGGCGCAGCTCCATGATCTTGAGCATGCCGATCTTGTAGCCGGTCGCTTGCCCCGGAAGCGTGATGTAGCGGCGCACTTCGGAGCGGGCGTGATCGGGCGCCTGGCGGCCGGTCTTCTCCATATATTCGACCGCCTGATCTTCGGTCCAACCGAGATCGTGGATGCCGGTGTCGACGACGAGGCGCGTCGCGCGGAAAAGCTCCTGGTCGTAGCGCATGAAATCGGCGGCGACGTCGGGATAGGCGCCCATTTCCTTGCACAGAGCCTCCGAATAGACGCCCCAGCCTTCCTGATAGGCGACGAAGCCCGTGGTCTTGCGGAACTTGGGACCGACTGATTGGCGCGCGGCGATGTCGCCCTGCATGACGTGGCCGGGCACGCCCTCATGGCACATCAGATCATAGACCGCAGCGGGATCCTCCATCGTGCCGAGCAGGTGGACGAAGACGCGGCCCGGGCGGGTGCCGTCCGGGCTGGGTCCCGATGCGTGGGCGGCGCCGCCCGCGACTTCGCTGAACGAGGGTTCGCGGTTCACCTCGGCACGGTATTTCGGAAGCTCGCCGAAGAAGGGCGCGAGCAACGTGCGGTTATGCGCGACGGCGGCGTTGGCGGTGTCGAGATATTGCTTGCGCAGTTCATCGGTCCACGGCGTCGGCGGAAATTTCTTCTTGCGGTCGGCATAATAGGCTTCGCGATCCTTGAAGCCGGCCGAGCGGGCGAGCTTGTCCTGCTCACCTTCGATGCGCTTGATCTCGTCGAGGCCGATCTGGTGGATCTGCGCGGCGGTGAGATCGGTGGTCGTGTTCTGCTTGAGCGCGGCGGCGTACCAGGCCTTGCCCTGCGGCAGCGACGAGGCGCCGACGGCGCCGCTGGGGGCGGTCGGCAGTTCGGCGGTCGCCCAGGCGATGACGCGCTCGTAGCCCGGCTTGATCGACAGCAGCGCGGCCTTGGTCTCCTCGAGCAGCGCGTCGCCCTCCGCTTGGGTGACCTTGCCGTCCTTCACCAGCTTGGCGGTCTTGGTCTTGGCATCGGCCCAAAGCGGAGAATCCGCTCCGCCATCGAACGGCGCGCCGCTGATCAGCGTCTTGCTGCCGGCGATGACGCGCTCGATCTCGAACTTCGGCGCGCGAATGCCCATCGCGTCGGACTGCCTGCTCTGGTCGATCGCCACGTCGAGCACGCCCGGCATCAGGCGGAGGCGCGCCGCATAAGCGTGCATGTCGGCCGCATCCTGCACGGTGTGGCTGTTGATCATGAAATCGGCCAGTTGCGAATGCATCGAATAGAGGAAGCTGTAGAAGGGCGGCTGCCAGCGGCGGAATTGATAGCTCATCTCGGCGCGGTCGAGCTCACCCGCCCAGATATCGTAATTGGCCTGCATCGCACCGGAGAGCTTGGCGCGATCGAACTGCGCCTTCATCTTCGCGACGCTCGCACGGCGCCATTCGAGCTGCTTGAGAGCCCCCGCATCGCTGTTGTCGCTGAACTTGTCCTTGCCGTCCTTCAGGCCGAGCCGCGTCGCGAGCTGCGGGTTCATCTTCACCAGATCGGCATATTCCGCGTCGAGGAAGGCCGTGAGGCGGGCATCCTCGGTCGAGGCGGCGGCGGGCGCCGGCGTGGCGGTCTGGGCGATCGAAGGTGCCGAAATCGCGAGGGCCATGGCCGCGCTCGCGAGGAAGATCTGTCGCATATGCTATTCCCCTTTTACGACAGGCTAGTAGCGCCGTCGCCGCGGGGAAAGCGGGATTTGTCGAAAGCGGAAACTGTCCCCCGCCCCGAAGGGCGAGGGACGATTTTTCAGGCTATTGGAGCTTCTTCAGCTCGATCGCGATTTCGGCCGGTGTCAGCGGACGGAAACCGACCTTGCGCATCTCCGGCGAGGCGATCACCTCCTGCACCTCCTTCGAGAGCAGGAATTCGCAATAGGCCTTGAGCCAGGGCTCGAGCGGCTTGCCCGGTGCGCGATTGATGTTGATGCCGATCGCCGAGGCCATCGGGTGGAGCGGACCATCCATCGTTCCGTCGGAGAGCGTGCCCTTGTCGTCGATCACCATCGGCACGAACTTGATCTTCGGGCCGAGGTCGGCGAGCCGCTTCCAGGTCGTGACGCCGTTCATCGGCGCGGTGTTGTTCCAATAATCCATCATCACGACACCGAACGCATCGAGAGCGACGGCGTTGATGGCGCTCTCCTCGGTCGGCGCCCAATCGACGCGCGGGGTGAAGGGATGGCCGCCCAGCACGTCACGCATCTCGTCGATCATCGCGAGGATCGCCGACGTGTCGCGGGTGACATAGGGGTGGATCGGCAGACCGGCCCAGTCACCACCGATGCCGAGCTGCGACCAGTTGGTGATGTCGCCCTTGCCGCTGCCGGTGGTGAAGATCGCGGCGGCCTGGGCCAGCGTGATCTGCTTGATCGGATTGGCGGCGTTGACCCAGATGCCGGTCGCCAGCTTGTTGTTCGGGTTACTGTCGTAGCCGATCTTGATGTAAGTCGGCGGGTAGCCGAAGCGCTGCTGGAAGCCGTCCGCCTCGGCATGGCGGTTGTAGCGGCCGATCGGGCCGAATGCCGACTTGCCCGAGGTCAGGCCCTCGACCGACAGGGTCGAGCCCATCATGATCTTCTTGAACTTGATGGTCGGCTGCTTCTCGGCCCACAGGGCGTCGAGCTTGTTGAACAGCGGGATCAGCACGTCGTTACCCGCGACGAACACCGTATCGGGGGCGACCGTATAGTCCTTGTCGGCGGGAACGTGGATCTCGCGCGGCTGATAGGGCGCGGGCAGCGTCTGGGCGAACGCGGCGGTGCCGACCGAAGCCAGGCAGGCGAGGGTGGCGACGCGGCCGGCGCGGCGGAGGATGGTGGAAAGCTGGCGCATGATCATTGTCCCTCCGCCTCATCCAGCGGGAAAGGTGATGGGAAGGGGAAGTTGAGCTTCGGCCCCTGCTTGGAACGGGGACCCCAGGTCTCCGCCTTGTCGAGCTTGGCGAGTTCCTTGGCGACGTCCGCCGCGCTGAGCGGCAGATAGCCCTTCGCATCCAGCGCTACTGCCTGCTGCCCCTCCTTGGAGAGGATCATCCGCATATATTCCTTCACTAGCGGATCGAAGCTGCTGCCGGGCTCGCGACGGATGTAGATGTAGAGATCGCGCGCGTAAGGATAGGCATTGGCCTTCAGCTCGGCCGGCGTGCCGGTGGTGAGCTTGCCGTTCTTGCCGACGATCGGCACGACGCGAACGTCGGGCGTGACCTTGTTGAGCGCGACATAGCCGATGGCCAGCGGATCGGACGCGACCGTCTTGGTCACGTCGGAATAATGGTAATATTGCTGGTAGCTGGGCGTGAAGACGTAGCCCGGATAGGCGCCGGTGTGGCGATACATCAGATATTCGCCGACGTTGGGATCGTCGGGACGCATGTAATTGTCCCAGTAGAGCCCCGCCGGGTGGATCGGCTTGCCCGCCAGCGCGCCGCCGACGCCGATCTGGCTCCAGGTGACGGTGTCGGCCTTGCCGCTGCCGGTGGTGAAGATCGAGGCGACCTCCTGTTCGGTCAGCGATTTGATCGGGTTGCTCTTGTTCACGATGAAGCCGAGCGGGCTCATCTTTGCGGCCGGGTTCAGCGATCCGTGGGCGACACGGATGATCAGCGCCGCGATCGGCTCCTTCTTCGAACCGTAGATCTTCTCGTAGGGAAGCAGCTCCAGGATCGTCGCGCCGCCACCCTCGGGTGCGAACGCCGCGGTGTCGTAGGTGATCGCGGGGATGGCGGTGCCGTTGCCCTTCAGGTCGGGCGCGAACTTGATGCCGGGGTGCGACTGGGTGAACATCGTGTTCCACCGCGCGATCATGCCGGACATGTCATCGAAGCCGATGATGCGGACGGAGCCGTCGCGGGTGACATAGCCACGGCCCTGCGGTGCGGGCACCGGCTTCGCACGATAGGCGGGGATCGACGGATCGACCGCGGGCGCGGCCTTCGTCGCGGCGATCGCGGGCGCGACCGCGGCGACCATGCCGATCAGCGCAAGACCATAAGCGGCGCGCTGCCTTGCGCGCGCAGAACGTCCAGATGGGATTGGTATCGATGGCATATCATCACTCTCCGGCCTCCTGTCCGGAGGCGATTGCATTGGGCAGGCTTATGTTTTCAGATTGGCTAGGCCGACTAGCTGACAGCAAGCTGTCACGCCGGCGATCACGGTTTGAGATTGGCCCGAAGGAAAGCGTCGGCACGCGATAGCATGTCGCTGCGCGCGACGTCGTCATAGAGTTGGTGATCGAGATCGGGATAGACGATCAACTCGCTCTGCTTGCCGTGCGCCTTCAGCGCCGCGTTCATCAGCTGCGATTGGTCGATCCGCACGGTCATGTCGGCACTGCCGTGGAACAGCAGGACGGGCGCCTTGAACCGATCCGCATATCGGGCGGGAGATCCCGCGGCGGTCTCCTCACCGCTGCCCACCTGCTGGGCGACGAGACGCACGCTCGTATAGTCGCGCGCGCTGCGTTTCAGCAGATCGAGATCGGCGACCGGTGCGATCGCGACGACAGCCTTGAAAAGGTTGGGGTCGACGACGTTGGCCTGCAGGGCCGCATAGCCACCGTAGGACCAGCCGATGATCGCCAGCTTTGACGGATCGGCGATCCCTTCACGGGCCAGCCACCTGGCACCGTCGTTGATGTCGCCGATCGCGGTTCGCCACGCCTGAAAGCCGTTTCGCCCGTACCACGCATCGCCGAAGCCGCTCGATCCACGATATTCCGGTTGCAGAACAGCGAAGCCGCGCTGCGCGAAGAACTGGACGAGCCAGTCGAACCCCCATTCGTCGCGCGATGCCGGGCCGCCGTGCGGCATCACGATGGCCGGCAGCGCTTTGCCTCCCTTCGGCGGCAGGGTGAGATAGGCGGGGATTTCGGTGCCGTCTGCGGCCTTGAAGCGAACGTTCTGGACGGTCGCCAGGGTCATGCCGGCCAGCGGCGGGCGAACCCGGATCAAATCGTTGATCCGCCCCTGCGCACGATCGAGAACGAGATAGTGGCCGGGGTCCACGTCGCTCGCTGCGAACAGCAACAGATACCGTTCGTCCGCGCTGGAACCGACGATCGAAAGCAGGGGCAGTTGCGGCAGCGCCTTGGCGACGGCCGTCTCGATTGCGGCAACCTCCGGATCGAAATAGGCGATGTGCTGGCGATCGGTCACATAGCGCACACCGACGACCCGACCGCGCCGTCCGAAGGTGACCACGCCATCGATATCGACCGACGGGTTCGCATAGACGAGCTGGCCCTTCAGCGAACCATCGAGTGCGACGCTGTACAGCGCGCGACACCCCTCGTGGACATGCATCGCGTAGGCGACGTTGGCCCGTCCATCGACCGCGACGGGTTCGAAGCCGCTGTTCGCGCCCGACCGGCTGCAGGGCACCCACGCCTTGCTCCCGGGCGCGCGGTACGACCATCGCGTGACGCCGCTGAGCAGGGGTTCATGGATATATTCGGCC
>Ga0164294_10002334_pt1 | contig 17168 bp, 16 predicted proteins | sample GEODES005metaG_FD_111479 | JGI IMG/M metagenome (GOLD analysis project Ga0164294, IMG submission 111479) | Oligotrophic lake water microbial communities from Sparkling Lake, Wisconsin, USA - GEODES005 metaG | ecosystem: Environmental > Aquatic > Freshwater > Lake | place: USA: Sparkling Lake...
AAGATCCGTGACGTGATCGGCAAGGGCGGCGCTGTCATCCGTGCGCTGACCGAAGAGACAGGCACGCAGATCAACATCGAGGAAGACGGCACCATCACCATCGCTTCGAACGACAGCGCCAAGGCTGACGAGGCCAAGCGCCGCATCGCCGAGATCACCGCTGAAGTCGAAATCGGCAAGATTTACGAAGGCCCGATCACCAAGCTGCTGGACTTCGGCGCACTTGTGAACCTGCTGCCCGGCAAAGACGGCCTCTTGCACATCAGCCAGATCGCTCACGAGCGCGTCGAAAAAGTCTCCGACTACCTCAAGGAAGGCCAGATCATCCGCGTCAAGGTCATGGAGACGGACGAAAAAGGTCGCGTCAAGCTGTCCATGAAGGCGCTGCTCGACCGTCCAAGCCAGCAGAACGATCAGGGCTAAGCCCGCTTGATCAGTACCGCCGGTTTGAATGACTGGCGGTGCGGTCAGCTTGCAAATCAAACTCGCATGAGAGCTGTTGAAATCACCGCTTACGGCGCACCCGATGTGCTTCGGATGGGTGAGCGCGCATCCGTGCAAGCGGGTGTGGGCGAGGTCCTGATCCGCGTGGCAGCCAGCGGGGTGAACCGCCCCGATGTGTTGCAGCGTACCGGAAACTACCCGGTGCCGCCAGGCGCGTCAGACATCCCCGGCCTGGAAGTCGCGGGCGAGATCATCGCCGGTGATGCTGCGGCCATGGCTGCGGCCGGCTTCAAACTGGGTGATCGGGTTTGTGCGCTGGTGGCCGGTGGCGGTTATGCCGAACTTTGCGTGGCGCCGGTGGGCCAGTGCTTGCCTGTGCCTAAGGGTTTGAGTGACATCGAAGCCGCTTCACTGCCAGAGACTTTCTTCACGGTCTGGAGCAATGTGTTTGACCGCGCCCGCTTGCAGGCCGGGGAAACATTGCTGATTCAGGGCGGCACCAGCGGCATCGGTGTCACGGCCATCCAGATGGCCAAAGCCTTGGGCGCGACAGTGATCGCCACCGCTGGCAGCGACGAAAAATGCGCCGCCTGTTTGGCACTTGGCGCTGATCACGCTATCAATTACAAGACGGCTGATTTTTCAGTGGAAGCTAAACGGCTTACCGACGGCAAAGGCGTTAATGTCATTTTGGACATGGTCGCCGGCAGCTATGTGGCGCGAGAAGTCGAGTGTCTGGCCGAAGACGGCCGGCTGGTGATCATTGCGGTGCAGGGCGGTGTCAAGGCCGAGTTCAACGCCGGCATGGTTTTACGCAAGCGCTTGACCATCACCGGCTCTACCCTGCGGCCGCGGCCGATTGCTTTCAAGACGGCGATTGCCCAGTCATTGCGCGCCAAGGTCTGGCCGCTGCTGGAAAGCGGTGCGATCAAGCCGGTGATTTTCAAAACATTTCCTGCTGATGCAGCTGCCCAAGCGCATGCGCTGATGGAGTCGAATCAGCACATCGGGAAAATTATCTTGACCTGGTCGGGCGAGAAACAAGCATGACCGCACTGATCGCTGCAAACTGGAAAATGAACGCAAGCCTCGCCGCCAACGAGGCTTTGCTGAGCGCGCTGGCCTCCGGCATGGCGTCCAAACCGGCTTGTGATGTGGCGCTTTGTATCCCTGCGCCTTACCTGGCGCAGTTTGCCGGCCTGCTGAGCCGGTTGCCGGCTTTGGCTTGTGTGGCCTTGGGTGCACAAGATGTCTCCAGTCAGCCTTCGGGTGCTTTCACGGGTGAGGTGAGCGCTGCCATGCTCAAAGATTTTGCCTGCCGTTATGCCATCGTCGGGCATTCGGAGCGACGTCAGTACCACGGCGAAACCGATGCGTTGGTCGCAGCCAAAGCCCAGCAAGCTTTGGCGCAAGGCATCACGCCCATCGTCTGCGTGGGCGAAACGCTGGCCGAACGTGATGCAGGACGCACCACCGAAGTCGTTAAGCGCCAGCTCGCTGCGGTGATCCAGGCCAATGGTCATTGCATCAGCGAAATTGTGGTGGCCTACGAGCCGGTCTGGGCAATCGGCACCGGCAAAACGGCCAGTCCCCAGGATGCGCAGGCGGTGCACGCAGTGTTGCGCGCGCAACTGGCCGCGGCCAGTGCCAACGCCAGCCGCGTCAAGATCATTTATGGCGGCAGCATGAACGCGGCCAATGCGGCCATGCTGCTGGCGCAACCGGACATTGATGGGGGCTTGGTTGGCGGCGCCTCCCTCAAGGCGGCCGATTTTTTGAGTATTGTTTCTGCGGCCTGCGCCTGAGCGCGGACCCATTTTTTTTGAGAATCTAGGAGTATCCAATGAATGTAGCTTTGACCATTATCCTGACCGTCCAAATGCTTTCTGCTTTGGGCATGATCGGACTCATTCTTGTGCAACACGGCAAGGGCGCCGACATGGGTGCAGCTTTTGGCAGTGGCGGTTCGGGCAGCCTGTTTGGCGCCAGCGGCAGTGCCAATTTTCTCTCGCGCACCACTGCCGTGCTGGCCGCTGTGTTCTTTGCTTGCACGCTGGCGCTGGCTTACTTCGGTAATGCACAACCCCGCAAGTCTTCAAGCGTGCTCGATACGCCTGCGTCGTCGATTCCTGTCACGCCAGCGGCCCAAATTCCGGGAACGGCCGTGCCCGCAGCACCAGCTGTTGATGCTTCGGTGCCGCCAGCGCCGGTCACGCCAGGCGCCGGTCAGATCCCTACCAAATAAGCCTTTGCAGGGCTGCCTGCCATTCGGAAAACGGGTCATTTCAGGGTAAACTCTGAGACTGTCTGGAAGGCGCAAGCTCAGCTTTTCCTCATGCCGCCAGACTCTGAAAAAAACCGCGGACGTGGTGAAATTGGTAGACACGCTATCTTGAGGGGGTAGTGGCGAAAGCTGTGCGAGTTCGAGTCTCGCCGTCCGCACCAACACAGGCATTGGTTTGACTGTGCGCTTTTAGCGCCTGACTTGGTCGTCCATCCGGGCGGCAACCCTAGTGACACAAACAAGATGAACCTCGACCAATACCTGCCCGTCCTGTTGTTTATCCTGGTCGGTATTGCTGTTGGCGTCGTGCCGCAAGTGCTGGGTCGCCTGTTGGGCCCGCACCGCCCCGACAGCGAAAAAAACTCCCCTTACGAATGCGGCTTCGAAGCCTTTGAAGACGCACGCATGAAGTTTGACGTGCGCTACTACCTGGTGGCCATTCTCTTTATTCTTTTTGACCTGGAAATCGCTTTTCTTTTCCCCTGGGCTGTAGCGCTCAAGGACATTGGCGCGGTCGGTTTCTGGTCCATGATGATTTTTTTGGGCATTCTGGTCGTGGGCTTTGTCTACGAATGGAAAAAAGGCGCGCTCGATTGGGAGTAGGCCTTAACTTTTACCGATTACTGACCAAGCACACAACACGCAACAGCACGCTCCGGATCAATCAAGAGCGAGCCGAAATTCCGCCACAAAGGTACTGGTATGTCACTTGAAGGTGTATTCAACGAAGGCTTCATGACCACGAGTTACGACTCGGTGGTCAACTGGGCCAAAACCGGCTCGCTGTGGCCCATGACCTTTGGTCTGGCCTGCTGCGCCGTTGAGATGATGCACGCGGGCGCAGCGCGTTATGACCTGGATCGCTTCGGCATGCTGTTTCGGCCCAGCCCGCGCCAGTCCGATTTGATGATCGTGGCCGGCACACTGTGCAACAAGATGGGGCCGGCCCTGCGCAAGGTCTACGACCAGATGTCTGAGCCGCGCTGGGTCTTGTCTATGGGGTCTTGCGCCAATGGCGGCGGTTACTACCACTACAGTTATTCGGTGGTCCGCGGTTGCGACCGCATTGTGCCTGTCGATGTCTATGTCCCAGGTTGCCCGCCAACGGCCGAAGCGCTGATGTACGGCATCATCCAGCTGCAGCAAAAAATCCGCCGCACCAACACCATTGCGAGGGCTTGATGGGACCACTGCATCCTGCCAGCGCCGAGCAACTCAAAGTCACGATTGAAAGTGCATTGGGCGACAAGCTGCACAGCGCCACCGTCGCCATGGGTGAGTTAACCATCGTCGTCAAAGCCGCCAACTACCTTGCTGCTGCCCGGCTGCTGCGTGATGCACCGGCTTGCCAGTTTGAGCAACTGCTGGACTTGTGCGGCATTGATTACTCTGAATACGGCGACGGCCGCTATGACGGTCTGCGTTTTTGCGCGGCCTCTCATCTTTTGTCTGTCAGCTTGAACCAGCGCGTGCGTCTGAAAGTGTTTTGCCCTGACGATGATTTCCCGGTGCTGCCCTCGCTCAGCGAGATCTGGAACTCGGTCAACTGGTTCGAGCGCGAAGCTTTTGATTTGTTTGGCATCGTCTTTGAAGGCCATAACGACTTGCGCCGTATCCTGACCGACTACGGTTTTATCGGCCATCCTTTCCGCAAAGATTTCCCGACCACCGGTCACGTTGAAATGCGTTACGACCCTGAACAAAAGCGCGTTATCTACCAGCCTGTAACCATTGAACCGCGCGAGATCACGCCGCGCGTGATCCGAGAAGACCACTACGCCGGCCTCGGCCCCAAGGCTTAAGGCAAAAGACATGGCAGAAATCAAAAACTACACGCTCAATTTTGGTCCCCAGCACCCGGCCGCGCACGGCGTGTTGCGCTTGGTGCTGGAGCTCGACGGTGAAGTTATCCAGCGCGCCGATCCGCACATCGGTCTGCTGCACCGCGCTACAGAAAAGCTTGCTGAAAGCAAGACTTACATCCAGTCGCTGCCCTACATGGACCGCCTTGACTATGTGTCGATGATGTCCAACGAACACGCGTATTGCCTGGCCATCGAAAAGATGATGGGCGTGGATGTGCCGTTGCGCGCTCAGTACATACGCGTCATGTACGCAGAAATCACGCGTTTGCTCAACCACCTGCTGTGGTTGGGCGCTCACGGTTTTGACTGCGGCGCGATGAACATCCTGATTTACTGCTTCCGCGAGCGTGAGGCTTTGTTTGACATGTACGAGGCCGTCTCCGGGGCACGCATGCACGCGGCTTACTTCCGCCCGGGCGGTGTCTACCGCGACCTGCCGGACAGCATGCCGCAATACAAGGTCAGCAAGGTCAAAAACGCCAAGGCCATTGCCGCCTTGAACGAAAACCGCCAGGGCTCGCTGCTCGACTTTATCGACGACTTCGTGAGCAAATTCCCCGGTCTGGTCGACGAGTACGAAACCTTGCTCACTGACAACCGCATTTGGAAGCAACGCACCGTGGGCGTGGGCGTGGTCACGCCGGAGCGCGCGCTCAACCTGGGTTTTACCGGCCCGATGCTGCGCGGTTCAGGCTTTGCATGGGACCTGCGCAAGCAGCAGCCCTATGACGTCTACGACCGTATGGACTTTGACGTGCCCGTCGGTAAGACCGGCGACTGCTACGACCGCTACCTGGTGCGCATCGAAGAGATGCGTCAGTCCAATCGCATCATCAAGCAGTGCATCGACTGGCTGCGCGTCAACCCCGGGCCGGTCATCACCAGCAACCACAAGGTGGCAGCGCCCGACCGCGAGTCGATGAAGTCCAACATGGAAGAGTTGATCCATCACTTCAAACTTTTCACCGAAGGCTTTCACGTGCCCGAAGGCGAAGCCTATGCCGCTGTTGAGCATCCCAAGGGCGAGTTCGGCATCTACATCGTGAGTGACGGCGCCAACAAACCTTACCGCCTGAAGATCCGTCCGCCCGGCTTCTCGCACCTGGCAGCCATGAACGAAATGTCGCGCGGCCACATGATCGCTGACGCCGTCGCAGTCATTGGCACGATGGACATCGTATTCGGCGAAATCGATCGATGAACAATACTCCCCACCTCAGCGCCTCTGGCGCCTCCCACCTCGTCATTTGCGCGATGGAGATACGAATTGGCTGAATTTTCCCCAACAGTGCTCGCGCTCTTCGACCGCGAAGTTGCCAAGTACCCGGCTGACCAAAAGCAATCTGCCGTCATGGCTTGTCTGACCATCGTCCAGCGCGAGCAGGGTTTTGTCAGCGCCGACAGCGAAAAGGCCGTGGCCGCTTTCCTAGGCATGGCGCCGATTGCTGTGCATGAAATCACAACTTTCTACAACATGTACAACCAGCAGCCGGTTGGCAAGTACAAGCTCAATGTCTGCACCAACCTGCCTTGCCAGCTGCGCGACGGCAACAAGGCGCTGGTGTACCTGGAAAAAAAGCTCGGCGTCACCATGGGTGGCACAACGGCCGATGGCATGTTCACATTGCAGCAGTCCGAATGCCTGGGCGCCTGCGCAGATGCACCTGTGATGCTGGTCAATGACCTGAACATGTGCAGCTTCATGAGCAACGACAAGCTCGACCAACTGATAGACGGTTTGAAATCCGCAGAGGCCAAGTAACCATGACGACAGCTTCCAGCGCTTCGAGCGTACTTTCCCAGTTTGCTGCCACCGGCGTGCAAAGCTCTTTTCATGGCCGTCACATCAACCCGCAAATCATGGCGGGGCTGAACGGCAACAACTGGCGCCTGAAAGACTACGAAGCCCGTGGTGGCTACCAGGCGCTGCGCAAAATTCTGGGCATTGATGGCTCTGAGGGCATGACGCCCGACCAGGTTATCGCCGAGGTCAAAGCCGGCAGCTTGCGCGGCCGTGGCGGCGCGGGTTTTCCAACGGGCTTGAAGTGGAGCTTCATGCCGCGTCAGTTCCCCGGTCAAAAATACCTGGTCTGCAACTCCGACGAGGGCGAGCCGGGCACTGCCAAAGACCGTGACATCCTGCACTACAACCCGCACGTGGTCATTGAAGGCATGGCGATTGCGGCCTATGCCATGGGCATACCGGTCGGTTACAACTACATTCACGGTGAAATTTTTGCCACGTACCAACGCTTTGAAGAAGCCCTGGAAGAAGCGCGTGCCGCCGGCCTGTTAGGCAACAACATTCTGGGCAGCAGCTACAGTTTTCAGTTGCACGCCACGCATGGTTTTGGCGCCTACATCTGCGGCGAAGAAACCGCGCTCCTCGAATCACTTGAGGGCAAAAAGGGCCAGCCACGCTTTAAGCCGCCATTCCCGGCCAGCTTTGGCCTCTATGGCAGGCCGACCACCATCAACAACACCGAGACCTTTGCGGCAGTTCCCTGGATCATTCGCAATGGCGGCCAGGCCTATCTCGAATGCGGCAAGCCCAACAACGGCGGCACCAAAATTTTCACCATCAGCGGTGATGTGGAGCGCCCGGGCAACTATGAAATCCCGCTGGGCACACCCTTTGCCACGCTGCTTGAGCTTGCCGGCGGCATGCGCGGAGGGCGCAAGCTCAAGGCCGTGATCCCCGGCGGCTCGTCCATGCCGGTGTTGCCGGCCGACATCATGATGGCCACCAACATGGACTACGACTCGATCGCCAAGGCCGGTTCCATGCTGGGCTCGGGCGCTGTCATCGTCATGGACGAAACTCGTTGCATGGTCAAAAGTCTGTTGCGCCTGTCTTACTTTTACATGCACGAAAGCTGCGGCCAGTGCACGCCTTGCCGCGAAGGCACGGGCTGGTTATGGCGCATGGTCGATCGCATCGAGCACGGCCAGGGCCGCGCCAGCGACCTCGACATGCTGAACTCGGTGTCTGACAACATTCAGGGCCGCACCATCTGCGCCCTGGGCGACGCTGCGGCCATGCCGGTGCGCGCCATGATCAAGCATTTCCGTGCCGAGTTTGAACACCACATCACCCACAAGACCTGCATGGTCCCGGTGGAAGCCTGACATCATCCGCGGCCAAAGCAACACGTAAGAGCGAGAGCAAACTCAATGGTTGAAATTCAACTCGACGGTCAGACAGTGGAAGTGCTCGAAGGCAGCACGGTGATGCACGCGGCTGAAAAAGCCGGCACCTACATTCCGCATTTCTGCTATCACAAGAAACTCAGCATCGCAGCCAACTGCCGCATGTGCCTGGTCGATGTCGAAAAAGCACCCAAGCCCTTGCCGGCCTGCGCCACGCCGGTGACGCAGGGCATGATCGTTCACACCAAGAACGACAAAGCCATCAAGGCCCAAAAGGGCGTGATGGAGTTTTTGCTGATCAACCACCCGCTGGACTGCCCCATCTGCGACCAGGGTGGCGAATGCCAGTTGCAAGACCTGGCTGTGGGCTATGGCGGCGGCAGCTCGCGCTACGAAGAAGAAAAACGCGTTGTCTTTCACAAGGACGTCGGCCCGCTGATTTCCATGCAGGAGATGAGTCGTTGCATTCATTGCACGCGCTGCGTGCGCTTCGGCCAGGAAGTTGCCGGCGTGATGGAGCTGGGCATGTCACATCGCGGCGAGCACGCCGAGATCGAAACTTTTGTCGGCATGTCGGTGGACTCTGAACTCTCGGGCAACATGATCGACATCTGCCCGGTGGGCGCGCTCACCAGCAAGCCTTTCCGCTACAGCGCACGCACCTGGGAGTTATCCCGCCGCAAGTCCATCAGTCCGCACGATTCAACCGGCGCTAACTTGATGGTGCAAGTCAAGAGCAACGCCGTCATGCGCGTGTTGCCTTTGGAAAATGAAGCTGTCAACGAATGCTGGATCGCTGACCGCGACCGCTTCTCCTATGAAGCCCTGAACAGCAGCGAGCGCCTGACCAGCCCGATGATCAAGCAAGGTGACCGGTGGACCCCGGTCGATTGGCAGACTGCACTTGAGTACATCGCCAATGGCCTGAAGCTCATCAAGGCTGACCACGGTGCCAACAGCATCGGTACATTGGCCAGCCCCCACAGCACGGTGGAAGAGCTTTACCTGGCCGGCGCGCTGATGCGCGGCTTGGGCAGCGACAACATTGACCACCGCTTGCGCAATGCCGAATTTGCGCCTGCCGGGTCTGTGCGCTGGCTAGGCACCTCCATTGCCTCTTTGTCCGAGTTGCAGCGCGTGCTGATTGTTGGCTCGAATCTGCGCAAAGACCATCCGCTGTTTGCCCAGCGCATCCGCCAGGCCGCACGCAAGGGCTGCGCGGTCAGCGCTATCGTCTCCAGCACCGAATTGGCATCCGCCGACGCCTGGGCCCTGCCAGTAGCCAACACGCTGCTGAGCGAACCTGCAGGCTGGTTCAGCCAGTTGGCAGAACTTGCATCGGCTATTTCGGCCGCCAACGGCGCTGCGCTGCCTGCCGGCCTCAGTGCCCAGACCGCAGGCACTTCTGCCCAGGCGATGGCCAAATCATTGCTGGGCGGCGAGCGCAAAGCTGTCTTGCTGGGCAATGCGGCTGCACACCATGCCCAAGCCGGCAGCCTGCTGACCCTGGCCAACTGGATTGCAGCCCAAACCGGCGCCAGCGTGGGTTACCTTACCGAAGCCGCCAACACCGTGGGTGCGCAACTCGCCGCTGCACAACCCCAGGCTGGCGGACTGAACGCATCGCAAATGCTAGGCGGCCAGCTCAAGGCGCTGTTTTTGCTGAACAATGAGCCCGAGCTGGACTCGGCCGCCGGCGCTCAAGCTGCCCTGGCGCTGGCTAAGACCTCCATGGTGGTGACCTTGAGCCCTTTCAAAGCCAACATGGCTTTTTCAGATGTGCTCTTGCCGATTGCTCCCTTCACTGAAACACCGGGCACCTTTGTCAATGCCGAAGGCCGCGTGCAGAGCTTTCACGCAGTGGTCAAGCCCCTGGGTGAGACCCGTCCCGCCTGGAAAGTGTTGCGCGTGCTGGGCAATATGCTCGGGTTGCCGGGCTTTGCGTTTGAGTCTTCTCTCGAAGTTCTTGCCCAGGTGTTTGGCCCCGCAGTGGACGGCCGCAGCCAGGTTGCTGCCGGCAAATTGAACAATGCTTCGGATGTCTTGCCCGCTGTTGGTACAGCACCGGCTCCGCGTCCCGCTGTAGCCTCGATCTACCAACTCGACTCCCTGGTGCGCCGCGCAACTTCGCTGCAACTGACGGCTGACGCCCGCCAGGGTGCCGCATCCCAAGAACAAGAGGTCAGCGCATGATCGATAGTTTGTACCTGGCCGGACAAGGCCTGATGGGCGGCATGTGGCCCACCACCGTTTGGCCGGTGCTCTGGACGCTGATCAAGATCGTGGCGGTGCTGCTGCCGCTGATGGGCTGCGTGGCTTATCTCACGCTGTGGGAGCGCAAGGCCATCGGCTTCACGCAAATTCGGCTTGGCCCCAACCGCGTGGGCCCTTTTGGTCTGCTTCAGCCGATTGCCGATGCGCTCAAGCTGTTGACAAAAGAGATCATCATGCCGACGGCGGCCAGTAAGGGCCTGTTTGTGCTAGGCCCGATCATGACCATCATGCCGGCGTTGGCCGCATGGGCGGTCATTCCTTTCGGCCCTGATGTGGCGCTGGCCAACATCAACGCCGGTCTGTTGTTCCTCATGGCCATCACTTCGCTGGAGGTTTACGGCGTGATCATCGCCGGCTGGGCTTCTAACTCCAAGTACGCTTTTCTTGGCGCTTTGCGCGCTTCGGCGCAGATGGTCAGCTACGAGATTGCTATGGGCTTTTGCCTGGTGGTGGTGCTCATGGTGTCGGCCAGCATGAACATGACCGACATCGTCATGGGCCAGGCACGCGGCATGGGCGCCGACAGTGGCCTGAACTTCCTGTCCTGGAACTGGCTGCCCTTGTTCCCTGTCTTTATTGTTTACTTCATCGCCGGCCTGGCCGAAACCAACCGCCATCCTTTTGACGTGGTTGAAGGCGAATCAGAAATTGTGGCCGGCCACATGGTCGAGTACTCGGGCATGGCGTTTGCCATGTTCTTTCTGGCCGAATACGCCAACATGATTTTGGTGTCGGTGCTGTGCGTCATCCTGTTCCTGGGCGGCTGGTTGCCACCCATTGACTCGGCGCTTTTCAACTGGGTACCGGGCTGGATCTGGCTGGGCCTGAAGTCCTTTGTCGTGGTCACCATGTTCCTTTGGGTGCGTGCCACCTTTCCGCGTTTTCGCTATGACCAGATCATGCGTTTGGGCTGGAAGATCTTCATCCCCGTCACGCTGGTCTGGCTGGTGGTGGTCGGCGCCTGGATGCAGACGTCTTACAACATCTGGTGACTATGAGCCCCCACGTTCGCTCACTTCGTGTAGCTCTCTGCCCCCCCGGGGGGCCGCTGCGCCTGCGGCCCGGCAAAGCCGGTTCCGCGGCCCCTGCTGGGTTTGTAAATCACCCGCGCACCTTTACTGCAGGAAATTGATATGTCAGTCGCTTCAGTCAAAGATTTTGTTTCGAGCTTCATGCTCACCGAGTTGCTCAAGGGCATGGCCTTGACGGGCAAGTACATGTTCAAGCGCAAGATCACGGTTCAGTTTCCTGAAGAGAAAACGCCGATGAGTCCGCGTTTCCGGGGGCTGCATGCCTTGCGCCGCTATGACAACGGTGAAGAGCGCTGCATTGCCTGCAAGCTGTGCGAAGCGGTTTGCCCGGCCATGGCCATCACCATTGAGTCGGATGTGCGCGAGGATGGAAGTCGCCGCACATCGCGTTATGACATTGACCTGACCAAGTGCATTTTTTGCGGCTTTTGTGAAGAAAGCTGCCCGGTGGACTCGATTGTCGAGACCCACATTCTTGAATACCACGGCGAAAAACGCGGTGACCTGTACTTCACCAAAGAGATGCTGCTGGCTGTCGGCGACCGCTATGAAAGCGAAATCGCAGCCAACAAGGCGGCTGACGCCAAGTACCGCTGAACACGGCGATGTGCTACCACCGACCCTCTTGCTGACCGCACGAAAGAATTCAACACAACATGGACGCTCAAACAGGTCTTTTTTATGCCTTTGCCGCGGTGCTGCTTTTCGCCGCTTTCAAAGTCATCACTGCCCGTAACCCGGTGCATGCTGCGCTCTACCTTGTGCTGGCTTTTTTCCAAGCCTCGGCTTTGTGGATTTTGCTCAAAGCGGAGTTTCTGGCGATCACACTGGTGCTGGTCTACGTGGGCGCCGTCATGGTGCTGTTTCTTTTTGTTGTGATGATGCTTGACATCAATCTTGACGGCGTTCGCAAGGGTTTCTGGAAACATTTCCCGCTGGCCGCTGCCGCCGGAACGCTGATCGCCCTTGAAATGTCCGCGGTTCTGATGGGAGGCTTTCGCCTGGCCGAGCCGCCCAAGGCGGCAGTCGTGGTGGGCCAAGCCGTGGTCGAGTTGTCCAACACCAAAGAATTGGGCAAGCTGCTGTACTCGCAGTACCTGTACCCCCTGGAGGTGGCCGCAGTTATTTTGTTGGTCGCCATCATTGCTGCAATTGCATTGACTTTGCGCGAGCGTAAAGACTCCAAGCACATTGATCCGGCCGACCAGATTCGCGTCAAACGCGCAGACCGTGTGCGCCTCGTCAAAATGAATCCGACGATGGCTGCGCCGCTGCCGCAAGAAGCCCCTGTTGAGGAGAAAAAAGCATGATCACCCTGGGACACTTTCTGGCGCTGGGCGCCATGCTGTTTGCGATGTCGGTGATCGGCATTTTTCTTAACCGCAAAAATTTGATTGTGCTGCTGATGGCCATTGAGCTGATGCTGCTGGCCGTCAACATGAATTTTGTGGCTTTTTCTTACTACCTGAACGACATGGCCGGGCAGGTCTTTGTTTTCTTTATCCTGACGGTGGCCGCTGCCGAGTCAGCGATCGGCCTGGCCATTTTGGTGCTGCTGTTCCGTAACAAGTCCAGCATCAATGTGGATGAACTCAACACGCTCAAGGGCTAAGCCCTGGCCTGAACCTACTGATTTTTCTGAGTAGAAACAAGAACACAAGATGAGTCAAACCCTTAACGCATCCACCTTGCTGGCCGTGCCCATGGCGCCGCTGGTCGGATCCTTGCTGGCCGGCATTTTGGGCACCTCGCTGGGCGGCAACTGGATCGGCCGCCGCCTGAGCCACACGCTGACCATTGCCGGCGTGCTGGTCGCTTTCATCATCTCGGCCATGACGCTCAAGAGCGTGGCGCTGGACGGTGCGCGTTTCAATGAGACGCTCTACACCTGGATGATCGTGGGCGGCCTGAAGATGGAAGTCGGGTTTCTGGTTGACGGCTTGAGTGCCATGATGATGTGCGTAGTCACCTTCGTATCGCTGATGGTGCACATTTACACCATCGGCTACATGAAAGAAGACGAGGGCTACAACCGGTTTTTTGCCTATATCTCGCTGTTTACTTTCGCCATGCTGATGCTGGTGATGAGCAACAACATGCTGCAACTGTTTTTCGGCTGGGAGGCCGTGGGCCTGGTGTCGTACCTCTTGATTGGTTTTTGGTTCAACAAGCCCACAGCCATCTTTGCCAACATGAAGGCCTTTTTAGTCAACCGTGTTGGTGACTTCGGCTTTATTCTGGGCATCGGTTTGATTGCCGCTTATGCCGGCACGCTCAACTACACCGAGGCTTTTGCCAAGACCGACGCGCTCGCCGCACTGACCCTGCCCGGCACCAGCTGGATGCTGGTGACCGTTATCAGCATTTGCCTTTTTATCGGCGCCATGGGCAAGTCGGCGCAGTTCCCACTGCACGTGTGGTTGCCTGACTCGATGGAAGGCCCGACCCCGATCTCGGCGCTGATCCACGCGGCCACCATGGTGACCGCCGGTATCTTCATGGTGGCGCGCATGTCGCCGATCTTCGAGTTGAGCGACACCGCGCTGAGCTTGATCATGGTCATCGGCGCCATCACGGCACTGTTCATGGGTTTTCTGGGCATCATCCAGAACGACATCAAGCGCGTGGTGGCTTACTCCACGCTCTCGCAGCTGGGCTACATGACCGTGGCCTTGGGTGCCTCGGCTTATTCGGTGGCGGTGTTCCACCTGATGACGCACGCTTTCTTCAAAGCGCTGCTGTTCCTGGCTGCGGGCTCGGTCATCATGGGCATGCATCACAACCAGGACATCCGCTGGATGGGGGGCGTGCGCAAGTACATGCCGATCACCTGGATCACTTCGCTGCTCGGCTCGCTGGCCTTGATCGGCACGCCGCTGTTTGCCGGTTTTTACTCTAAAGACAGCATCATTGAAGCGGTGCATTTCAGTAATCTGCCGGGTGCCGGCTTTGCGTATTTTGCTGTGCTCGCCGGTGTCTTTGTCACGGCTTTTTATTCTTTCCGCATGTACTTTCTGGTGTTCCACGGCAAAGAGCGTTACGACCAGAACCCGGACGCTCACCACGGCCACCATGACGACGCGCATCACGATGCGCATCACGACAAGCATGCAGGCCATCACGAGTCAGCCCACAAGCCGCATGAGTCGCCCTGGGTGGTGACGGTGCCGCTGGTGCTGCTGGCCATTCCTTCGGTGGTCATCGGTTTCCTGACCATTGAGCCCATGCTGTTCGGCGATTTTTTCAAAGACGCGATTCACGTCAACCTGGCCAAACACCCGGCGATGGCAGAACTAGCCAAGCTGTTCCACGGCCCGGCGCAAATGGCCTTGCACGGTCTGAGCACCGCGCCCTTCTGGCTGGCGTTGTCCGGTGTGCTGATGGCGTATTACATGTACATGGTCAACCCGGCCCTGCCAGCTGCCATCAAGCGCATGGCCCAGCCGGTCTACACCTTGCTCGAGAACAAGTACTACCTCGACTGGTTCAATGAAAACGTACTGGCCCGCGGTGCCCGCGCCCTTGGTATGGGCCTGTGGAAGGGCGGCGATCAGGCGCTCATTGACGGTGCGCTGGTCAACGGTTCCTGGAAATTGGTCGGCTGGTTCTCCGGCCTGGTGCGGCGTTTGCAGTCGGGCTTCATCTACCACTACGCTTTCGGCATGATCCTCGGTATCTTTGTGCTCATGACGTATTTCGTCTGGCTCAAAAAATAACAAACAAGAAGGAAGAACAAGAAATGGGTTTGTTGAGCCTGGCGATCTGGACGCCTATCTTTTTCGGAGTCGTGCTGCTGGCGCTGGGTCGTGACGAGCAGGCCCGCGCAGTGCGCTGGCTGGCGCTGACCGGTGCTGTGTTTAGCTTTCTGGTGACCTTGCCGCTGTACACGCGCTTTGAGCTGGGTACGCCAGCCATGCAGTTCGTTGAGAACCTGCCCTGGATCGCCCGCTTTAATGTCAACTACCACCTCGGGCTGGACGGCATGTCGCTGTGGTTCGTGTTGCTGACGGCTTTCATCAACATCATTGTGGTGATTGCCAGCTGGGAATCCATCACGCGCCGTGTCAACCAGTACATGGGCGCCTTCATGATTTTGAGCGGGCTCATGATCGGCGTGTTTGCCGCACTCGACGGCCTGCTGTTTTTCGTGTTCTTTGAAGCCACCCTGATCCCGATGTACCTCATCATCGGCATTTGGGGCGGCCCCAACAAGATTTACGCAGCTTTCAAGTTTTTCCTCTACACCTTGCTCGGTTCTTTGCTGATGTTGGTGGCGTTGGTCTTCCTTTATGTCAAGTCCGGTGGCAGTTTTGACCTGGCCACCTGGCACAAGCTGCCGCTCAGCAGCCCTGTGCAAACGCTGCTGTTCTTTGCCTTTTTTGCTGCCTTTGCTGTCAAGGTGCCCATGTGGCCGGTCCACACCTGGCTGCCCGATGTGCACGTGGAAGCGCCCACCGGCGGCTCGGCCGTGCTGGCGGCCATCATGCTCAAGCTCGGTGCTTACGGCTTTTTACGCTTTTCGCTGCCCATCACGCCGGACGCCGCACACGAATGGGCCTGGCTGATGATCGCGCTGTCGCTGATCGCCGTCATTTACGTCGGCCTGGTCGCCATGGTGCAGCAGGACATGAAAAAGCTGGTGGCTTATTCATCGGTGGCGCACATGGGTTTTGTCACCCTGGGCTTTTTCATCTTCAACCCCTTGGGCGTGGCCGGTGGTGTGGTGCAGATGATTGCGCACGGTTTTGTGTCAGCGGCCATGTTCTTGTGCATCGGCGTGCTGTATGACCGCGTGCATTCGCGCGAGATCGCCAGCTACGGCGGCGTCATCAACACCATGCCCAAGTTCGCAGCTTTTGCCTTGTTCTTTGCCATGGCCAACTGCGGCCTGCCGGGCACGGCCGGTTTTGTGGGTGAGTGGATGGTCGTTCTGGGCGGTGTGCAGTTCAATTTCTGGATCGGCCTGGCCGCGGCCACCGCATTGATCTTCGGCGCGGCCTATACCTTGTGGATGTTCAAGCGCGTTTACCTGGGCCCGGTGGCCAACGACGACGTCAAGGGCCTCTCCGACATCAATGCCCGCGAATTCCTCATGTTGACCCTGCTGGCTGCGGCCGTGCTTTACATGGGCGTGCACCCCAAACCCTTTACTGACGTGATGGACGCTTCGGTGCTGGACCTGCTCAAGCATGTGGCCGTTTCCAAGCTGAACTAAAAGCGCTGCTCACTAGAACCCTATTTCAAAAGAATTCAGATGATTGACTCTTTAAGCTGGATCACCGTTTACCCCGAAATCATCTTGCTGGTCATGGCCTGCGTGATTGCGATGGTGGATTTGGGCGTGAAGACGCCTTTGCGTGGCACCACCTACGCGCTAACGCTGCTGACGCTGGCGGTGGTCGCTGTGCTGGAAGCTTTTTACGCTACCCAGGGCGCCACGGTTTACGGCTTTGGAAAAATGGTCGTCAGCGACCCCATGGGCAACTGGCTCAAGTGCTTTGCCAGCCTTGCCCTGATGATCACCCTGGTTTACGGCCGACCCTACGCAGCCGACCGCGACATGTTGCGCGGCGGTGAATTCTTCACCCTGAGCCTGTTCTCGCTGCTGGGTATTTTTGTGATGATCTCGGGCCACAACTTCCTGGTCATCTACATGGGTCTCGAGCTCATGACGCTGTCGAGCTACGCGCTGGTGGCCTTGCGCCGCGACAACGCGACCGCCACCGAGGCAGCCATGAAGTACTTTGTGCTGGGCGCGCTGGCTTCCGGCTTTTTGCTCTACGGCCTGTCCATGATCTATGGCGCTACCGGCTCGCTCAATGTCAACGAAGTGTTTCAGGCGATTGCCAGCCGCCAGGTCAAGCATCAGGTGCTGGTCTTCGGTTTGGTCTTTGTTGTTGCCGGTCTGGCCTTCAAGCTCGGTGCTGTGCCCTTTCACATGTGGCTGCCCGACGTCTACCAGGGCGCGCCCACCGCCGTGACCCTGCTGATCGGTGCGGCTCCGCAACTGGCGGCATTTGCCATCTGCATGCGTCTGCTGGTACAGGGCATGCTCCCGCTGGCGATCGACTGGCAGCAGATGCTCATGGTGCTGGCCGTCGGCTCCCTGTTGGTGGGCAA
>Ga0164294_10002335_pt1 | contig 17166 bp, 16 predicted proteins | sample GEODES005metaG_FD_111479 | JGI IMG/M metagenome (GOLD analysis project Ga0164294, IMG submission 111479) | Oligotrophic lake water microbial communities from Sparkling Lake, Wisconsin, USA - GEODES005 metaG | ecosystem: Environmental > Aquatic > Freshwater > Lake | place: USA: Sparkling Lake...
CCAGCAGCGCCAGCAGCGCCAGCAGCGCCAGCAGTTCCAGTGACATCTCCGACAGTCGCAGAAGTAGCAGACGCAGCAGTCGCAGCAGAGGGAACAACAATCGAATTTGTATCTACAGTGGTGGATTCATGAACAATATTATGTAATTGATTTACAAAATCTCCAAGATTATCCATGTTTGACTACATCTACTTCATGAAACCTCTTTAGGTATTTCTATCCGGCGTGTATATTTTCAAAGAGTATGATAGAAACATGTCTGCCAACAACGCATCTATGAATCTTTCGAAGAAGAACAATTCCATGAAGAACAACTTCATGGCGATCAACGTTATGAAGAAGAACAACACGATGAAGAACAATAACAAGAACAAGAACGTTGTGAATGTTGCATCCGTGTCAGTCAACACTATGAAGAAGAACAATGCATCTATGAATGTTACATCTATGAAGAATACGGTAGCTGTAAACGCGATGGGCGGAAGACGCAAGAACAAGTCCAAGACTCGTAAGTTGTCGAAGGGTGCATCCAATTGGCAACATAGTGTGATGAAGGTCTACAAGGAAATGAAGGCCAAGGACAAGAATGTGAGGCTTCGTGATGCTATGAAGGAGGCTTCGCGACGAAAGAAGAAGGGTCAGTTGTAAATACACCACCATTCTTTGTATCTATACAATGATATTACATCCAATATCATTCGATAGATAGTATTTAAACGGTATAACGAACGTATGGGTTTATATAGTTACAATCACGAGTAGAGAAGAGTTCGTATCTGTTCTTTAACGTGTTGTTTATAGTTCATCCATATCTGAACAAGACCTGATCGATATTTTTCACGCTCGGGTAACTGTTGAATATGCTGTACGATTGCGAGTGCATCCTCCTTTCTGCATAATGGGACACGAAGATGAGAAAGAAGCCATTGATAAAAAGGATGTTCTTGATCACGGACAGATATAGGAATCGACCCTGATTCTAATGCTTCGTATAGACGAAAGGTTTCAGGATTGTTTCCACGAAGAATCGGTATATACTTGCTATTGGAAAGAGTCTGCAAATAGTCGTGTTCTTTGATCATGGTGGAATGGTTCCATTCAGGAGTCAGTACACAGTTGTTAGGTGTCACATCCATCCAAGAAGAAAGTACATCTTGTCGTCCAAACCAATTGGTACCATGGAAACTCCATATCAATTTTCGATCGTCCAATGACTTTGGACTAACAGCAGGAGATGGTTTATGATGATAGCCTAACGGAATCGTAAGGATATGATGTGAAGAAGGAATATCTTCTCGTATATAGTTACGAATGACGGCTTTGCAATTGGGTAGCTTGTAAAAATCGATACAGTCTGTGCCAAATTCATCACTAAGATGAAGAACATGAAATGGAACATTGTTATCTTGTAAGAGCTGGAAATACGTGTGAAAGGTAGAGGAATGCGGGCGCTGAACAATGACCCATGATTGAGGAGGGATCATGACATTCAAAGAAAGCAACGGCTTGAACTGAATCTTGGTTTGAAACATCTCTTCCAACCATGATTGCTCGTATAGCTGAAAGGGCTCTTCACTTGTTTTCAAGTAGTACATATCAATATTGGATGGAACAATGGGCTTAGGAGCAGGAGCAGACGCAGAAGCAGATGCAGGAGCAGATGCAGGAGCAGATGCAGAAGCAGACGCAGACGCAGGACGAAACGGTGCCAACTCTTCCTCCGTAAAACATTCGGTATTGTTCCAGATATCACTGTCATATACATCTTTTCGATGAAGATCGTTGAACTGTGATTGTGTATATGCAGGGTCTTCTTCTTGGAAACAATAGCTGAGAAGAGGACAAGCGACGTATTTTATTAATCCAACGGACGGATGTCCTAACAAATGATCGCTGACAGTAAAGGATTTATGTTCAGAATGTGTCAGATAGTCAAGAATCTTCTTAGCGCCCGATGTAGTTAAGATATAGCTATAGGCACAGAAATGGAAGACGGGTAAGGGAATAGAACTAAATAACGTATTTGGTTTTATCTTGGACCAATAGGCATTGACCTGTTCCAATAATTGTGGCAGGGCAGGTTTATTCGGTGGAAGAACACCTCCTAAGTAGAGAAGATCCGCATCCTCAGGAATATGAGCGGCATAGTGTGCCCATCGCGTGCTCCAGTCCTTTTCAAATCGTACATCGTCTTCTAAAATCAAAACGTACTTTCCTTCTCCAGTAAGAACCTTACTCCATGCCATCATATGACTTAGGTTGCATCCAACCACCGATTTCTTCCATTTGAACTCATTTCGTTCAAATAGATTATAAATAAATGGATTCATTGTAAGGGTCTTTCCGTTCACGGCAGGAATACGTTCCACGATGTTTTCCAAATAGGGTTCACTCTTCATAAGTTTCTGCCATCGATCCGGTCGCGTATCAAGATTAATCACATACACATTATCAATCTTGTCCAATACTACTCTTTCTTTTTTATCCGACGGATCGAGTAACGCAAGAATACGTGTGGCCATGCGGGCAATACATTGTTCTGCTTTTTGATGCCGTTCCTTATCAAGAAGAGGAGTCGATGCAATCTTTGCACACAATGCGACATTTTCCTCCAACTTTTTAAGAATCGATACAACCTGTGCTGGATCCGAAAGAAAAGATAGATTCACAACGGAACCTGGTACAAAATCCTTATCCGTATCGCTATCACCCCAATAAAGAGGCACACATCCTGCCATTTTGGCATGAAGAACCTTTTCGGTAATATAGCCAGGGGCCTGAGAGTTTTCAAAACTAATGGTGAAACGATGTTTGGTAAAGAAATGATGTTTGGAGATATCTCCACATCCGCCTCCTGGATATGTTAGCTCTAAGGCGCCACCTATATTATTACAATATGTACCACCTGAGTCTACATGTTTGTATTGATGAATTGCATGAAAGGTGTCATTTCGGAAGGAGCACATTGGATTGCTGACGACAAATCCACAAAAATCAGGACGAGACTCGAAAGGAACAGGATGGGGATGCAATGCAAAGTGTACAGGAAGACGAATGGGATTGTCGTCCAGATTCGTAGGCAATTCTTTTGAGCCACTAAACCAATCTATGAATGTCATCCATACAGGGACACGAATGTGTGTATCATCTTCTGCCGTGGAAGAAGTAATATAGAGACGGATGCTTGGATCATTGGGAATCACCCAGTTTTCTGCACTGAAGTACACTTTGGGAACAGAGGAAGGAATGTCTTTCCATTCTGTGGAGTAAGGACCACAGATCACAATATCTGGAATAGACGCATGATTTCCATAGCGTACACCTTTCATATTCTTACTGCTATGATGACGTAAGGAATCCATGATAAAATTCTGATCGTAATTAAAACCTGGCCACATGTCCGAGAATGCAATGAGATAGCCCTGCTTTGGAGGAGATGGTACAAGGGATGGCACAAGGGACGACACAACAGAAAGATCCGACGCTAAGGAGCGATGAACCGCTTTCCATTCTTCCAGTCTCGATGGAATCCCCCATGTATGCATAAGCACATGTCGAATATGAGGAAGATATTGATAAAGTTCAGTGTAGTTACATGCAAAATTCATAAAGACTTGACAGATCGAGCCAATTTCATTACCTGCATAATACATACTTGCAAGCGCAGGATGCAATTCCTTTAGAATAGGGCTATTATGAATGACAGGAATACCTAACCAAAGAGCTTGCAACAAACTGGTACGAAGGGGTATAAATCGCGAATGAGAAAAAAGAATATCGTTGGGTTGATTCCAGTCATAATAATGCTGTTTCGTAGTAAACTCAATAGGAAGTGTAGAGCTCTCTATATTATGTAGTACATTCTCTTTTAAAAACCGATTCTCTTGGATGTGTTCCATATTATGAACATAGTATGTAGCAGACAGTATTTTTTTACGGGCGAGTTCACGAATAGCAACTAAGGGAAGGACCGATGAGCTGGTATTGTTTGTGTTTTTTTCCGCAACATGTACTCTCCAATCTGTAATGCTGTCATCTGGCCTTGAAATAGACTTCATGAAATGATTGGTCACAGTAGGAGACCAAATAAAAGGAACCGTTCGCAAAGGACAGGAAAAGAGAGTCTGTATCGAGTCCAATGTCTCCCGTGGATTTAAGACATCCCAGCACCAAACCTGATACAATTGCTCAAAATATCGGGGAATAAAAGGCGTCTCATAATAAGATGAATTGTCAAGCTCCGAAAATTGTACAAAGGTTCGTAAAAAGACAATGCATCGTGCCGATAGTTTGGCTCGACTCTCAGGATGAATCAGTCCATCGATGTCTATAAAATAGTCAAAGGTGGGTGCTTGCTGCGATGGAACAGTCTGTAGATAACTGGGTTGTGGATAATCATCCCACCACACCTTTTCAGAATTCTTTATGTCTAAGAAGGTCACTTTGTATTCCAGATGAACAGAGAAAAGTTCCGCCAATAATAATGCGGTTTGGTTCCTTCCACTATAAAATAATTCATCCTTTGGATAATAACTTATACCAATGGTAGGCATTCTATCATAGAATGTTAGTCGATCTTTATACTAATGTTATACCTTTCAGCTAAAACGTGGATAGTAGAAATAAAAATTGAAAGAATGGTATAGGACAATGCAGATAAAGCAGACGACACAGATGGGTACTATCATGTGCAATCAGAATGCATACGCACATGTAGATAGGACAAAGGAGACGGAAATAGGAAAGAAGGAACAGAGTATCATTCGTCCTCGTAAGAGAAAGCTGGACGAACTGTATGACGACGAGGATAGTTCATACGATAACATATATATAGAATAACAGTCTACATACATGTGGTTACAAGTCCCTATTTTTTCCTGGATTATAAGCATGCTTTCCATTCGGCCTGCATCTCTGGATTATGAATGGAATGTTTCCATATCAGATTCGCAGCATGTGTTTTATAAACATTCAAGTTATGACTATGATCCTTTAGAGCACAATACATTGTATCGATGGCCTTGTTCCATTCATTGATGGAATAATGATAACCAAATGAAATCCATCCATCTGAATTATGTAGAATAGGATAGTTGCAATACATGAGTTCCAGTGTCATGTAATTAAAATCATTGTTCCACTGATGGGTGATAAAACAGGAGGATCGGTTCTCTTTCAAGATTGTATGAATGTTTTTTCTCCCATGGAGAACAATGCGTTCTTGTCGAAAGAGGGAGAGAGACGGCAATACAACATTTCGAGCATTGGGTTGTAGCTGGATACGATCACCATTGATGATTTGTACCTTTCCTTTCCATTCTGGATGCTTCTTGGAAAATGCTTCGATCAATAAAAGAGAATATAAAAAACACTTTTGAAAGGAGATATTGGGGTCCATAATAACGATATCCATCGTCGTCCAGTTCATAGGCGCGACCCATTCGACACTCTCTCTGCTTCCATAATAATTAATAAAACAAGGATCCCAGACATAAGGAACAACACGCCCATTACACATTTCTGTTTGGTTAAGCAGAGCCGCATAATCCACATGTTGTTTGTAATGAGGACTGGTCCAAATTTCATCAATCTCGCCAATAATATGATGATTGAAGAAAATGGATGGACAATTTTGAATAGTTTCAATGTCAATATTCAAGATATTACCAAGATACAGTTTTGTAATCTTGGTACCCATCGAACGTAGATAGGATCGAGTTGTGGCATCCAAACTCATTCCGATTTCAATCAATAGCTTAATAGGTAGTGGATTCTGGATAATTTCCTTTGGGGTAATGCTTCGAAAACGAGAAATAAACTTCTTTTTCTCGGTGGTATTGTTGGGATTGTGTTGAATCAGATAGGAATCATATCCCAGACTTTCAAACAGATCATATAAAATCAAAATATTCTGAGTAAGACCATTTAAAAATAAACTAACATCATTTACATCATTGGTTGCAAGGATAACTGCTTGACGTGTAGGCGGTATATCAAGAGGGGTAATGTCAACCTTTGCATGTTGATACGATGTTAAATCGGTGTTACCTGGTAGGGCCAACGACATTATCATAGTATAAACGGAAATCTTTATATTATGATAAAGTAGAATGTCACTGCCACCTCCTTTCCCCGCTCCCAATTCGATACCACCGCCTTATCTTTTTTTACCGTCAGGTGGATTAGCGTATTGGTTGAACAATAATCCGACCTACAAACAATATTTCTGGAACACGCGATTCTTCACCTATCTTCTTCCTCCCAATCTCATTACTTCGACGATCTCTTCATCAGGATATTCCTATGACAATGTTCCACTTTGTTCCAATGTTACGACGATGTCCGAATATGAAGCGAGTCGGTATTACCAACAGCTGGTCTTATTTCACAAAGTGTACAGTTTTAACTCGAATGCCTATGTTCAATCGATCATCAATAATACAACACCCATGTATTATACGTTTCTAACTGCACAAGAGCGTACGAATTATCGTGCAGGTGTTCAAATTGCCAATAAACTGTCACCGTTTCGAGTCATGCAAGAAGCGTCCACACTGAATTGGGTAGCTCCCTTTCCCGTTATGATGTAATTAATGTAAGGTAAACAGATACAGAAGTTGATGAAGTTGACCGATGAGTTCATCGCGAATGTTAACCAGATCCGTATCGGTGGGATGTAACGACTTCGTCAATGGGCCTTGTAGGTATGTAATGGAAGAACGGATAAGTCGTGTTGCGCCCGCTTCGGTTAGATTCTGTAGGGTAATGGAGGCATTCTTTCCTGTGATTCTGGGGCGACCGTATTTTCCAATGTACACTTCGACAAACGAATCGATACGTTCCTCTAACTCTTTTAAGATGTTGTCTGTGGCAATATGTCTGGCATAGATACGCGTCTGCCAATGGTACAATTTGATTTGGTCACGCATTTGTAAAAAGAAATGAATATGATCGGCTGACATTTCTAAGAGAGTAGAAATAAAATTGAAAGATTGCATGCACAAAGAATCGGCTGACCATGTGTAGTGTATGCAGTAAAGAGTATCCAGACTTTGATCTGGATCATAGTGAACAGTTCTGTCCTTTCCGTAATAGTCGATATTGTTCCTACTGTGCGTGTTATGGACACTTGACAAGGTCCTGTCCCGCTACACCTGCCAGAATGTTTCGTGAGCCGTGTTATGAAGAGCAACTGATTCTTCCTTCGGAACGTATCGAAAAGAACATTACATCCAAGACATGGATTCCTACACAAGAGAGGGACAACGAAAGAAGAATACTACACATCCAAGAGGACAACAAAACAATTGCAGCGTATCTGCATGCACATGCATTTAAAATCCCAAAAGGGTTTACGAAAAAACAGGCATTAGAAGAATATGCCAAACAACAGAATCAACGAATTGTATATATTGTATAGATCTTATCCATAAAATAATACTATTTTTTATAGATAGAATGGTACATAAAAAGAATCGTGGAACAAAACGGAAGAACCGCGGAACAAAACGGAAGAACCGCGGAACAAAACGGAAGAACCGTGGAACAAAACGGAAGAATCATACGCGTCGCAACCGTCGTAACCGTCGCATAACGGGCGGAGAAAGAGTGACATCCGAAACACTGGATGGTATTCCTATAGAAAAGAGCGTTGTGATTACCGAACCAGGGTTTCCACCCATGACCAAAGAGGAATGGGTGCAATTGAAAGAAGACCAGGATCGACGCGGCGACAACCCATACAACTAATGGGATCTATTCCGGTCTGCAATACCATGAACATAACAAATACAGCGGCGACGCACAAGAAGTTATGGGAAAAGCACCCTACTATAAGTAGAATGTTGGCAGCAGCACGTGGTCGTAGATATCGTCGTCGTGTACCGCAACCTGCATCGGCTGCTGCAATTGTAGCAGAGGAAATGGAGTGTTTGAACGACGCACGAGAGGAAAGTGAAGAAATTCCAGAACTGTCCTTGGATGCAACGCCTTCCGCAAAATTCAAAAATAGTATAACAAATCTATTATCCAATCACTGTTCGGAAATAAAACACGAATCAGACAATATTATTCAGTCTATGATTAGTTTATCGAAACGAAAATTAAAAGAGACGGTATACCGTCACAATAATGAATTTTTTTCATTCATGTCGCAACCGGATCGAGCACCGACTATAATTGGAATCGCAGAATCGATCTTTCGAAAATACAATCACGATGTTCCAATACTACGAGGCGGCCAAGGCAATCAGGTGAACATGACGATACAGGATCTGAATATGGATGTTTCATTGAACGAGACCGTCGCAGATTTTGATAAGAAGTTGTCGGAATGGAAACAAGAAGACCGTGGATTACACGTATTTATGAAACAGTTAGATTGGATCATTCAACAATATAAGAATATAGGCGACCAAGTACTTCATTTGGAAACGAAGTTGTATAAAAAGGTAGAACAATTGGATACATTGCATTCTCGAATTCCTACGATCATGAGTTTATCCGACAACGATGTTCTTCCAGACTTGGTAGGTACATTTATCAAGTATGCAGAATCGGTATACGCCAATTCACAAATAGAAGAAGATTATAAGAAATTACTGGAAACCTATAAAAAATGGAATATCTGCAGACAGATTGTATCCTATCATACGATTTGCAAACAGGACAGACAACAGGATCCGCCCTGTTCCATTTGTATGGTAGAACCCATTTCCTTTGCCATTGTTCCATGCGGTCACACGTTTTGTTCCAATTGTTGTAAGAAGCACAATACAACATGTCATATATGTCGTGGTGTCATTCGAGAAAAGGTAAAGTTATTTTTTACATGATATGCACATCGTCATAGGACAGAATCATTCCAGCACGATTCGAAAGTCATTGGGGCGTAGTGCAACGGTTCGAAGGGCTGCAATTTGTTCTTCGTCGAGCTGGGTTACTTCACATACGTCCTTGAAGATGTTTTCTGCAATCGAAAACCAAAGTTCGTAGATAATGTTTTCTGCAATTTGTTCCAGGTATTTGTTCATTTCGGTGTGATGTACACACACCATGAACTATATTCAAATTTTATGATGGTATAATCAAAGAGTTTAAAACATAATGACGGTTATTACTATAAATGGCTGCAGAGATGGAAGGAGCAATTACGACCCCGCAAGAAAACGAGATGGCAACTCTGACGCATTCGATTATTGAATGGCGACGACTGAAGGACGATCATGCACAGCTACGTCAGCAACTTCGTGAGTGTGGTACAAAAATGAAGCGGTTGGAGGAGATTATTTTGCGCATTATGAAGAATCATAATATTGGTGCATTGGATCTCAAGAGTTCGGGTGGACGTGTCTTATTTAAGAAGCAAAAGCGTCAGGCGGGACTGGGTCAGAAGAACATGATGAAGCTTATCTCGGAACATCTGCAGTCGGATGAAAAGGCAAAGAACCTGATGACGTACATTCAAGAAAATCGCGAGGTATTGATTAAGGAGTCGATTCATTATGAAAAAACAGAATAGTAGTAGATAGAATGTTGAAGGATCTATGTCGTGCAGGTGTGGAAGGTATGTCTGATATGTCCGGCTCTCGTCGTGATCTTTATAAGGAATTAGTGGCGTCGATTCTGGCATTGATTCTCTCCATCATCATCGTCGCATTCATTGGCAAGTGGTTGTGGAACAGCACGGTGGCGGAGTTATTTACGTTTGTTCGCCCGGCCCAATCTATATGGCAACTGATTGGTCTCATGCTTTTCATATCCTTGTTTAAGTAAAGGAAGATGGTATTTGTATTTTATTATTAAATAAATCTACTTATTTAATAGTAAAGATGTGGTTATTAGTTCTTTCGATTATTTTATTACTGGCAGTAATTGGATTTTTAGTGGCGGCGAAGTGGCCATCGACTGGATCGTCTGGCTCCTCTGGCTCCTCTGGCTCCCCTGGATGTGGATGTGGAGGACAGGGGTGCAATAATTGTCCTTGCAAGCGGTGTGGTGCACCGCGTACACAATGTGGATGTCCTAAGGCGGCGGCAGGCGGATGCCCTTTCTGTTAGGAGAACGTCTGAAGATCAGAAATGAATTGATTGGTAGATTCGATGGATGCCATAATGGCCTTTTCTACTAAAAGATGATAGTCCTTCATAATGTCCATATTGATATTATTCCGATATACAACTATTTTTGGTGGTCGAGTATGATCCCACACATAGTAATTGTTCCAATATACAGGATAATGATTTACTAAATATACCATACGTTTCGTCATTGCCTCTGTAAACGTAATGTATTCTAATAATGGATATTTAGGTAAAAAATAAAGCGTATGGGTGGAAGAGTCCGTCCACACAAGATATCGATGATGAATGTATCCGCGGTACAAAGGAGAAAGGTCACAGCCGTCGATATTTCTCAAACATTCCGCTAATGGAGACGGTGTTTCGATATAGCCTTGTCTTGCCAGTCGAGTGATTTCCTGAAAGGCATGTTGTGGATTTTGAAGATCTTCTAAGGTATGGCGACAATACACGTACTGAAAATAAAAATCATCCACAGGCAACCGATCGGTATCCAAATCGAGTGTGTACCGAATTTGGGTGTGGGGAGATTGATTCGAAAAATCAACGATGTGGGTGGCGGCAGGAAAAGGATCTCCTCCACACCCGACATCCAGGATCAAATCACGAATCGATTCACGATTCAGTTTGTGAAGTAACCTTTGAATGATATGCGGATGTTTCCACCAAAACAAATGAACAATCTCTGTTTCATTCGCAACCTTATCTTCTGGAATCGCGTCATAGGCAATCGTATCCAGATGATATAATTCGATTGGATTGTATTTTCGTGTTGGATTCATTATGTATATCTGAATACATAGAGTTTAAGCTACAAGTTCTTCATCCGAATCTATATCATTTTCGTAATATGGCTCAAGCATAGCAATAGAATCTTCAAGACTAAGTTGTTCAAATAGATCGATATGGGAGTCATAAATAGTATCGTCTGATGTAATGACTGAAAAGCCTGGTTCATGTTTGATTAATTCAGGAAGAATATTGGAATTCAACCATTCTTTGGATGCCTTATAAATATCTGTTTGTAACATGCGAATGATATGTAATCCATTATTTACTGCCATTTTCATTTTAATGATATCTTTTAGTTTGTTCATCATAACTGGATCACTATTGTAATATGTTTCATTAAAATGATGTCCTCCATCAAGTTCTACAATAAGATTTAGAGATGGTATATAAAAGTCAAATTCAAACTTGTGATTACTAACAGGATTAATACACCAATCTGATTTATATTGAGGAATGACATCAATATATAATTGTTTTATATATTGATGTAAGAATTCTTCTGTTTTGTGTATACATCTTGGACATCCTGTACCTTGTATATGACTACAAGGAGTTTGTTGAAACTCGCCATGTTCTTTACAAACAATGATTATTTTTGTTTGTGAATTAATATAATTAACTTTATCATAACAATAAATATTATTATGTATTAGTTTTGCTTTTTCAATAAACTGTTCTGTTGTATATATTTGTGATCGACCTCTTTTTACACATCTTGGACATCCTTTACCTTGTATATGACTACCAGGATTTTGTTGAAACTCGCCATGTTCTTTACAAACAATGATTATTTTTGTTTGTGAATTAATATAATTAACTTTATCATATCTATATGTATCGCCATGAATTTCACTTGCCTTTTCAATAAATTGTTCTAATGTATATCGTTGTGATTGACCTTTTGTTAAATTAGCGCATTCACGACATCCATTGCCTTGTAGATGACAATATGGAATTTGATAAAATTCACCATGATCTTTACAAATAATTATTACCTTTGTATCAATATTAATATATTTAACTTTAACATAATTATATTTATATTCATGAATCATGTTAGCCTTTGCTATAAATTGTTCTAATGTATATCGTTGTGATTGACCTTTTGTTAAATTAGCGCATTTAGGACATCCACTGCCTTTTATATGCGAAGATGGTCGTTGTTTAAAATCACCATGTTCTTTACATGTAATAATTACCTCTGTTTGTGAATCTATATAACTAACATTATCATAAATATATGTATCTTTATGAACTATGATTGCTTTTTCAATAAATGTATCTTTTGTATGTGTATTTAATATTTTTAATTTATGTACTTTACATAAAGGGCACCCACAGCCCTGTAGATGATCATCAGGAACTTGATAAAATTCACCATGATCTTTACAAATAATTATTACCTTTGTATCAATATTAATATATTTAACTTTAACATAATTATATGTATCACCATGAACTTTTTTTGCTTTTGTAATAAATGATTCTGTTGTAGACCTTCGCGATAATCCTTGTTTAATTCTGCCACATTTAGTACAACCTCGTCCCAATAAATGCCTACTTGGAGTTTGTTCAAATTCACCATGTTCTTTACATTCTATAATTATGTTTGTTTTATAGTTAACATACTCAACCTTATCATATATATATGTATCTTTATGAACTATGATTGCTTTTTCAATAAATGATTTGTTTTTATCATGTGACATTCTCTTTATAATATAATATCTTTCTTTAATGAGGGTATACATTATTACATTTCTCAATTTTTAAAAATATGTTCTAACAGATTAGACAATCAGTTTACAGGGTATTATCCTTCGCGCAACTTAAACTCTTACCGCAACGCCTTTCTATCATGAACTTCCTTGATAAAGTCACAAAATACTACCAATACACACCCTCCTTTCATTATGTCAAGCGACAATTTTTTCCTACTACCCCACTCGTATTTGATCACATTGCCCATCGTAGTTTCAACTACAACTCCATTATGTCCTATTACACATCGCTACAGTTCCAACAACAGAAAGATCTATACTGGTTTCCGCACATGGGTGTCCAGGCTATGTGGTTAAAGCATCCCAGTTTCCGTGTTTTCCTGAGTCGATACGAGAGGCCTGTGTTTTATTCCATCAAGACCTATAAAGATTATCAACAAATTCGGAAGCACAATGATTATGTGGCATGGACGCTTCTTCATAACGATGATATCAACCACATTGCTATTCAGGTCCCTAATCTCGACGAGATGATTGATAAGATTACGCAAGATGGTTATTTGCGTCTGAACAATCCGAATCAACCGATCGAACAGAGTATGGATGGAAAATTACGTCAAGCCAGTACCGTTGCGGACAAAATCATGTATACGTTTCCAGATGGTGACATGCACGAAGTTCCGTGTTCCTTTGTGGAGTTTGTCGAGCGACGAGAAGGGCGAGAGGGATTCGAGACGAAGAACGCGGCACAAATTTTTACGAGTACGAATGTACAATAAATAGAAACAATGCGTCAGATTAGATACACTCGTTACGTGTATGTATAACATGACCTGACAAACAACCATCCGAGACAATTCCATATGCATAGCTATGTCGCTTTCTTGTTTTTCTCGAGCCACCATTCAGGACTCGAGATACCCTATGTGCAGACAGTTTGGACGCACTGTAGGTAGTTGGTTTGGTAATATACTGTGATAAGATGTACCATTGAGACATTATAATATCTACACGGAGATATAACATATATTGATTGAGCCATTTACCAACCAGTGTACAGTACTCATTTCCTAATGATGTACGCAATGTATTGATAAATTTGCGAGGTGTAGTGGACGATTCATATTCGTCTTTATAGGATAACAAATCGGGTAACACATCTTTTACAAGCGAAAGAGGAACAATGGGTTCATCCAGTATTTGGAAGGATTTTGAAACAAGATCCATCAACGATCCAGGCTCGGCAATCGTCGTAGTCAGTTGTCCGTTTTTATGTTTAGAAATAAATCCAGGTAATTCGGCTTGAAACTTGGATTGATACCATGTTTCGTTATATTTCAAAATATAATCATAAGCCATATGCATTTTAGTAGGGGGATTCTCATTGTCACATAGTATCTGTGAATCATCTTGTAAGGTATATTTAGTAACATGAGGATACAATTGTTTGATTGTCCAAAGGGAAACCTTTACTAATTTTGCCATACCGTTTTCAAATAGATGTAATTTATCATTCGTAATACAATTATCTTTTTTTTCAACACGGTCCAAATAGATTTCAAATGGATTCTTTTTGGAGTAGGACGCAATAAGACAAAATCTCTTCAGACCTGTTCCAAAAGACATTGTACACTTATAATCGTCAGAATGAATGGCATATTCAGTAATTTTACAATAGAGTCGTAATCCAAATCCGTGAATTTCATATCCACTGATTTGAAATTGTCTATCCATGATGGTCTATAGTATATCATTATTTATACTGTATGTATAACGTGTTGCCGTTATTCACCGCCAGATGTATCGCAGTACGTCAAAAGTACCGAATATACATGAGTATGAATAATGATGGAATCTACAACTTCGTACTACATTAAACAGCACCATTCCAACCACTTGCACTCAATCCTCCGTATTTGTAATCGTATGATCGCAAATCCTTTAAATTCTCTGGTTCATATCCTCCAACGTTACCGAGCACCGTACCGCCGTGCTGTTTAGAGAAATCCGTCTTCAAGCATTTGCTCTTTGCAATATCGTAGACATCATCAAACGCCTTCTTGAACAACCTTTCCAGCTTGACGACTTCTGCTTCCTTTAACTGTGCCTCGGTACATAGCTTTCGTAGTAAAACACGTCCTCGGTCGCGCCAGGTAGCAAAGGAAATATCAAGATCGCGAGCGGGAATCGATTGATTCAAACACATCGCTGTTAATTCACCTACGTTTACTCTATCATGTGCTGTCTCAAAGGCTAACGACTTTGTCGCATTCACGGTTCCACTGGTGGACAGCAGATCCTTCTTCAGACATCCTAATTTGCTCAGAATCAATTGGAATTCTTGATAGTCCGGAGAGCCCTCGGTTATCGAAGGATTAGCGTTAATACGTGGTAACAATGTCCCTAATATTTCAGATCCTTCTGGCAAAGTCCTTGTACAATCAGGATGACCTGATCCACGGGCCACACCTCCATAAAATGGTTCATACAGTCGATTGTAACTGGGTGTGTTGTACAGGAAGTTGACAAAGACACCTACAAAAATGGCGAATAGTACAATATAGAATATAAATGAATAGGATATCTCCATTCTCTATTATCTAAAAGGATATTATCTATTTTATAACAATGGTTCCTAAATTGTTTAAGAAGCTAAGAATAGAATGAATGCAAGTGATATTGTAAAGGCCAAACAATGTGGCGCATTGTATAAAGCATATTATCGTCCGACTGTTTTTCAATCGACAGTGGTCAGTACCTTTTATCCAGTGAGTTCGGTGTCCACGGGTGTCGGTGTCTACACCTCTTCGTTTTCGGCATCGTGTATCCAGACGAATTATACGTACTCTTGTGAGGCTCCATTCATTAGCTATCAATTGGCAAACGATGTAGTATGTGGTAAATATGTGTGCGGAGGAAAAGCGCCGTCTTTCGAAACGTGGACGGCAACCTCTACGATGGGAACAACCCCAAGTTATGCAGCAAACAACAGTATATTGTCCTCTTCTGTGAATCGATATGCAGTACGTCCTGAGGTCTGTACCAATCCCATTTTTATTCAAGGCACAAACTTCCAAAATACATGCGATACGTGCAATAATTTTGGAGCAGGAGTGAATGCATGCTGTCATAATTGTGTGTCCGGTAGATAAATAGAGCATGTAGAGAAACCAGCAGTTTAAAAAAGGAAGGCAATGATATCATACAAATTATTAGATGAACTCAAGTGATCTCTTGCGTTTGCGAACGCAATCGCGTGGCATCGGTAACCCAGCCATGCAGGGCAGTAATGGGTCATCCTCCGCCACAAATCCTATACTTACACCTCCATGTAATCAGATTGTGCAGGGCGATTGTGGACCATCCTCTACCACAAATCCTATACTTGTACCTCCATGTAATTCTACTACGCAGGGCAATTGTGGGCCATCCTCTACCACAAATCCTATACTTGCACCTTCGTGTAATCCGAACCCTTCTTGTTTAGTCAAGGGCCCGATGGGTGACACGGGGCCTACAGGACCGACAGGTATCACAGGCCCAACAGGACCAACAGGACCAACAGGTACAACTGGTCCATCGGGTGAAACAGGTCCACGAGGCGAACCAGGATTCGCAACGGGTACGACAGGTACGACAGGCCCTACTGGTACAACAGGACCAACAGGCCCTACTGGTACTACAGGCACAACAGGTACAACAGGTACGACAGGTACGACTGGTACGACGGGTACTACAGGTACGACAGGACCAACTGGTGACACAGGTACAACTGGCACGACAGGCACTACGGGTACGACTGGTACTACAGGACCAACTGGTTACACAGGTACAACAGGCACAACAGGCACAACGGGTACGACTGGTACTACAGGACCAACTGGTGACACAGGTACTACTGGCACGACAGGTACTACAGGTACGACAGGACCAACTGGTACTACTGGTGACACAGGCACAACAGGTACAACTGGACCAACAGGCACAACAGGACCAACAGGTACAACAGGTACAACTGGACCAACAGGCACAACAGGCACAACAGGTACAACAGGACCAACAGGTACAACAGGACCAACAGGTACAACAGGTACAACAGGTCCAACAGGTACAACAGGCACAACAGGTACAACAGGACCAACAGGTACAACAGGCACGACAGGTACAACAGGTACAACAGGTACAACTGGACCAACTGGACCAACAGGTCCAACAGGTACTACTGGAACCACAGGACCAACAGGAACCACAGGCCCAACTGGGCCAACAGGTACAACAGGTACAACTGGTCCAACAGGAACAACAGGTACAACAGGCACGACAGGACCAACAGGTACAACAGGTACTACTGGTCCAACTGGTACTACTGGGCCAACAGGTACTACTGGAACAACAGGTACAACAGGAACCACAGGAACCACAGGACCAACTGGGCCAACAGGAACTACTGGAACAACAGGTACTACTGGTCCAACTGGACCAACAGGCCCAACAGGAACCACAGGCACTACAGGTCCAACAGGCCCAACAGGCCCAACAGGTACAACAGGTCCAACTGGTACAACAGGCACGAC
>Ga0164294_10002336_pt1 | contig 17164 bp, 19 predicted proteins | sample GEODES005metaG_FD_111479 | JGI IMG/M metagenome (GOLD analysis project Ga0164294, IMG submission 111479) | Oligotrophic lake water microbial communities from Sparkling Lake, Wisconsin, USA - GEODES005 metaG | ecosystem: Environmental > Aquatic > Freshwater > Lake | place: USA: Sparkling Lake...
AGTTGACGAAGATAGCCCAGTAGAAAATCAATATTCAGACTGCGCTCATGGGCTTCATCGATGATCAGAGTGTCATAGGCACGTAACTGAGGGTCACGCTGAGTCTCAGCTAACAAAATACCGTCCGTCATCAATTTGATTGATGCTCCTGAGCTGGTTTTATCAGCAAAGCGCACTTGATAACCCACATCTTGACCAAGGGGTGAGCCTAGCTCTTGGGCGATTCTTTTGGCAGTTGCAGTCGCAGCTATGCGGCGAGGCTGGGTATGACCAATCAATTTCCCACCATTGATGGTTCCCCTTCCCAATTCGAGGCAAATCTTTGGCAACTGAGTCGTCTTACCCGAGCCAGTCTCACCGCAGACAATCACCACCTGGTGTGATTGCAAAGCTTTCTGTATGACTTGACGCTGACTTGAGACAGGTAATTCCTCGGGAAAGCGGATTTCTAGCTTGCGCAAGGTGTTGGAAGCAGGCACAGGCTTTGGGATTGCTTTGGGTTTTTGTTGGTTTATGGGCTCTTGCACCCTATAATTTTCTCACTATGTCGACAAATGCTCCAAACCTGGGCTCAGATGCCCAAGAATCTCCCTCCAATTTCCCTTTTGTGGGATGGTTACGCGATGTTGCACCCTATATACATAGCTTTCGAGAAAAGACCTTTGTCATCGCTTTTGCTGGGGAACTCGCTCAAGAAATAGGTCTTGAAAATCTGATTGAAGATATTGCCATGTTGCATGCCATGGGAATGCGCATCGTTTTAGTTCATGGTATTCGACCACAAATTGAAGAGCAATTGATGTTGCGCAAAATTAAAAGTAAGTTTGGTAAAAGTACGATGCACAGCTACCGTATTACTGATGCCGCCGCTCTTGAATGTGTCAAAGAGGCTGCAGGCGAACTTCGCTTAGATATTGAAGCGGCTTTTAGTCGTGGGCTTCCAAATACTCCTATGGCAGGCTCACGCATCTCCGTCATCTCGGGTAACTTTATTACCGCAATGCCAGTTGGTGTAGTTGAGGGCATTGACTACATCCATACTGGCTTGGTACGCAAAGTCGACTCTATTTCAATTAAGCAGTCATTAGACAGCAATAAAATTGTGTTGTTAACCCCTCTTGGATTCTCACCAACAGGACAGGCATTTAATTTAGCCTATGAGGATGTTGCTGCCTCTACTGCTGTGGCGTTAAAAGCCGATAAGCTGATCTTTTTAAGCCCCTATTCTGGCCTCAAAGATGTGGATGGCGACATCATTACTGAATTATCTCTTCCCCAGTTACAAGACTATGTCACCGAAAATAAAGAGATCGAGATGGGCATGAAGAGCTTACTCAATATCTCAGGGCGAGCGATTCGTGCAGGAGTGGGCCGTGTGCACTTCTTGCCATGCAATCGAGATGGCGCATTACTTGAAGAACTCTTTACCCATGATGGTATTGGCATGATGCTAGCTTCATCTGATATTGAAAACTTACGTGAAGCCAATCAAGATGACGTTGGGGGTATTTTGCAGCTGACAATGCCTCTAGAGGAAGAAGGCATTTTGGCTGCACGCGGACAAGATGTGATCGAGCGAGATATTCAACGCTTCTCAGTGATTGAGCATGACCGCGTCCTATTTGGATGCGCAGCCCTCTTCCCCTTTCCTGACGGCGTTGGAGAATTAGCCTGCCTTGCTGTCGATTCTGAGGTTCAAGGCGCTGGAGACGGAGAACGTCTTCTGAAACGTATTGAGATGCGTGCCAAGCAAGAAGGTATTAAGAAATTATTTGTTCTCACCACTCGAACTGAGCATTGGTTCTTAAAGCGTGGTTTTAAACGCGCTACAGTAGATGACTTACCTGAAGAGCGTAAACAAATTTATAACTGGGATCGCAAGTCCATGGTTTTAACTAAAGATTTATAAAGAAAGGTATTACAGATGGCACGCATGGTTCAATGTATTAAGCTAAATAAAGAGGGAGAGGGAATGGATTTCGCACCCCTACCCGGAGATCTAGGTAAAAAGATTTGGAATCAAGTCTCTAAGGAAGCTTGGGCGGCTTGGTTAAAGCATCAGACTATGTTGATTAATGAAAATCGTCTGAATATGGCTGATCCAAGGGCGCGTCAATACCTCCTCAAACAAGTGGAAAAGTATTTCTTTGAAGGTGGTGCTGATATGGCTCAAGGCTATGTACCGCCTGCAGAATAATTGCTGCATCACAATAAGTCATTCACTAGCAATTACAAAAAGAAAAAGATTCTGCGCTAGTTGACTCTAGCTGATAAGAGGCATAGCATGAATTGGTGACCTAACAGATATCGTGTTGGTCACATTGGCGAAAGCCATTTTAGGTAAACGCATCTGTGCGTTTCAAGGCAGCGGAACATTTACCCTTCTGTTCGCCTACGTCATGTAAACCATGGCAATCAAACCCGATGGGGAAACCCCGTCGGGTTTTTTTAATCCCTAAAATACAATCCGCTCAACACCCGCTTCATGACTAAGCAGTAATACATTTGCCTTTTCTTTAGCAAAAAGACCAACAGTAATGACGCCAGCGATTTGATTGATGAGAGACTCCATCTTCACAGGATCTGTGATTTTCAAACCAGTCACATCCAGAATCAAGCCGCCATTGTCAGTCACAAAAGGCTCGCTTGATGTTTGCCCTAAATCAGATCGAGTCGTTTTTGCTAAGCGTAAGCTAACCTGTCCACCAAGCTTTTGGAGTTGTCGTGTCACCTCTCCTTGAGCAAGAGGGATAATTTCAACTGGCAAAGCAAAGCCGCCTAAAACGGGAACTTGCTTTGAAGCATCGCATATGCAAATAAATTGCTTAGCCATCGAAGCAATAATTTTTTCACGCGTCAGTGCCCCACCACCACCTTTAATCATATGCCCTGCGGGATTAATTTCATCTGCACCGTCAACATAAGCGGGAAGACTCAAGACCTCATTGGGGTCAAGCACCTTAAAGCCATGCTTTAGTAAGCGCTCAGTTGTGGCATTTGAACTAGAAACTACCCCAGAAAAATGATCTTTATGAGGAGCTATGGCATCAATAAAGCAATTGGCTGTCGAGCCTGTGCCAACCCCTAAAACTTGGCCCGCTGGAAGTTTTAAGACTTCATCTCTTGCTGCCTCACCTACCATTTGCTTCAATTGATCCTGATTCATAGTCTTGAGCAATGCCTTTACTGGAACAGATTAATTAATCCATCTATCATATGATAATTAAGAGACAGTCATTTAGAACACTTATATCACCATGAATAACGCCACTTCAGCACTAAATCAACTCAAAAGCCTCACCACCGTTGTCGCAGACACGGGTGATTTTGAGCGCATGAAAGAATTTGCCCCTCAAGATGCTACTACCAACCCTTCCTTAATCCTGAAGGCTGCACAACAGAGCAATTATCAATCTTTAGTTGACGCCGTCAAAGCAGCACATCCTAGCCTCAGTTCTGATCAGTTAGTGGATTACATTTTGGTCGCTTTTGGACTGGAGATTCTCAAAATCGTTCCTGGGCGGGTCTCGACTGAAGTCGATGCGCGTCTTTCGTTTGATACTAAGGCTACCGTTGCTAAAGCTAAACACTTGATCGCCTTGTATGAATCCCACGGCGTTGACCGCAAGCGTATTCTGATTAAGCTAGCGGGTACTTGGGAGGGAATTGCTGCAGCCAAACAGCTTGAGGCTGAGGGTATCCATTGCAATATGACCCTACTCTTCTCCTTAGTGCAGGCAGCAGCCTGTGGTGCTGCTCATGCAAAGCTCATTTCACCCTTTGTTGGAAGAATTACGGATTGGTACAAAAATAAATTAGGTGCTCATTGGAGTGATGCCAATAATGGCGGCGCCAATGATCCTGGCGTTACTTCAGTCAAACATATTTTTCACTATTACAAACACTTTGGGATCACTACTGAGATTATGGGTGCAAGCTTTCGTAATACCAGTCAAATATTGGAGCTAGCTGGTTGCGACCTATTAACCATTAGCCCTGAGCTATTGGCCGAGCTTCAAAAGAGCAATATGCTGGTGAGTAAAAAATTGGATGCCGGTCATACTGAAAAGCTTGAAGCACTAAAGTTAGATGAATCTAGTTTTCGCCTACAACTGAATAATGATGCAATGGCTACAGAAAAATTGGCTGAAGGTATTCGTAATTTCTGTATCGATACTGAAAAACTAGAAGCCCTACTCGCAAAGTAAATTACTTCTTGACTGTATTGAAACCCAATAGATCATAAGCCGGACAGTTTCCTAACATACCGGTTGCTAAAGGAATAATCCCAATCCAGCCCCAGGCGCCAACAATACCGAAACCAGCTAAACCCATCAAGGTTATGCCAACAGTCATACGCAAGACGCGATCAGTGTGACCAATATTGCATTTCATATCATGCCCCTTTCAGAACTCATTTAGCCAGATGGCTTCTACTTAGCTCTTTACTTAGCAGCCTTCAATAAGCGTTGTCTTAGCGCCTCATACAAGCATACGCCACTTGCGACTGAAACATTCAAACTTTCAACTACGCCTTGCATTGGTATGCGGACTAACTCATCGCAGTTTTCACGGGTTAAGCGCCGCATTCCTTCACCCTCAGCGCCCATCACAATAGCTATTGATCCACTTAAATCAATCTCATAGATCGATTTTTCAGCTTCATCATCAGTACCAATCAACCAAACACCTGCTTCTTGCATTTCTTTCATGCTACGAACGAGATTGGTAACGGTAATCACGGGTATGACCTCTGAAGCACCACTGGATACTTTGCTGACAGTTGCGTTAATTGAGGCAGACCGATCTTTAGGGATTACTACCGCATCTACGCCGGCACCATCAGCGACACGCAAACAGGCACCAAAGTTATGGGGGTCAGTCACCCCATCTAGCACTAGGAACAATGACTTTTTCTTGGCCTCTTCCACGTCCTCAATCACCTCGGTAATGGTTCGAGCGATGGTCATTTTTTCAGCCAAGGCCACTACACCTTGATGACGATCGTGTCCTGCTAATTTATGCAAGCGTTCTGCATCAGCAGCATGGAGTCTTTCTCCTAATGCTTCTTCTGCTTGCTTTAAAAAATCACCCATGCGTCGATCGCGACGGCTAGGGTCAAAGTAAACTGACTTCAGACTATCAGGATCCACTCTCAAGCGCGCTTGTACCGCATGAAAACCTACTAATATTTGTTTCATTATTGATCGATTCAATTCTTTATTTGCGCCTAGCGTTGGTACTTCGCACTGGTGGCTTTGAGCCTGCAGGCTTACCAACTACTCTACCTTGCTTGTTGGCTTTTCCATTTTTACGACTAGCCTTACTTTTGGATTGAGTAGCGCCTAAGGTTCCCGCAGATTTAGCGGCATTGACATTAATTCCACCAGGTTTTTGTGGCGCCTTATTGGCCGGCCTACTTCTTTTGGAGGCAGCCTTCTTATGAGGTCTTCCAGTATCGGTTGCCAAAATTAATTGTCGCCGACTATTTGCGCTACCTGGTTCTATGCCTATGGCTTTGACTAGACTGAACTCAATCTTGCGGGCATCAAGATCTACCCTACTCACTAATACATGTACACGATCACCTAAGCGATAGCGAATGCCAGTACGCTCTCCACGTAATTCCTGTCGAGCTTCGTCATATTGAAAATAATCGCCACCTAACTCAGTGACGTGCACCATACCTTCAACAAATAAGCTCTCTAGCTGAATAAATAATCCAAAGTTAGCTACGCCAGTAACCGTACCCGAATATTCTTGGCCTAAATGATCTCGCATGTAATAACACTTGAGCCATGCCTCCACATCACGCGATGCCTCATCAGCACGACGCTCATTTGAAGAGCAATGAACACCTAACTGCCCCCAAATTGGTAAAGCAGCATTTGCGCCTTTAGGCAGCCTTGTTCCTTTGGTAGGCCCAGCTATGGCATCACTTTGTGATTTTTTAGCGTTGACTGCGTTTTCACGCCCCTTACCCTTGCGTGGCAGAGTCAGGTTTAGTGGCACCTTAGGCGGCAAGACTGGTACATAAGGCTTTTTTTGCAGAATCGACTTAATCACTCGATGAGTTAATAAATCTGGATAACGTCGAATCGGGCTTGTGAAATGTGAATACGCCGGATACGCCAAGCCAAAGTGGCCCTCATTATCTGGTTGATACATAGCTTGTTGCATAGACCGCAGTACTACGGATTGCAGCATATTGGCATCGGGTCGATCTTTAACTTCACGCATCAATTTTGCAAAATCTTTTGGTTTAGGTTTCTCACCACCGCCCAAAGCAAGTCCTGCTGTTCTGAGCACTTGACGTAAGGTAACCAACCTCTCTTCAGAAGGCTCACCATGCACACGATATAGACTTAAGTGTTTGTTCTTGTCAATATAGTCAGCCGCACAGACGTTCGCCGTCAACATACATTCTTCGATCAAGCGATGGGCTTCATTCCGAATACGCGGTTCAATGCGTAATATCTTGCCCAGCTCATTACTGATGATTTGAGTTTCTGTGGTATCAAATTCAATCGCTCCACGCTTTTCACGTGCGGCTAAGAGTATTTTGTAGAGAGCATATAAATTAGTGAGTAGCGGTCGGAACTGGGCAAACCGAGCTGCTTCTGGACCTTTACTATTCGATAGAATTTCCCAAACAGTATCGTAGGTAAAGCGTTGAGCTGAATGCATCACCGCTGGATAAAACTGATAGGCCAACACAATTCCGTTGTTATCTACCACTGAATCACACACCATACACAAGCGGTCAACCCCAGGGTTTAAGGAGCAAAGACCGTTAGAGATCTTTTCTGGCAACATCGGAATCACCCTTCTAGGGAAATAAACCGAGGTAGCTCGCAGTAAACCTTCATCATCTAAAGGGTGTCCAGGTTTTACGTAATGCGAGACGTCTGCAATCGCCACAATCAGGCGCCATGCCTTGGTCTGACCGTACATCACGGGCTCACAATACACGGCATCATCAAAGTCACGTGCATCCGCACCATCAATCGTGACTAAAGGGATATCGCGTAAATCGACACGACCTTCTAAATCTTCTTGTTGAACTGAATCTGGTAATGCAGCAGCTTCTTTCATGGCAGCTGCTGAAAACTCGTGGGGAACGCCATACTTGCGAACGGCGATTTCAATTTCCATTCCTGGATCATCAATTTCACCTAAAACTTCAACTACGCGACCTACTGCCTGACGATAGCTATCGGGATTATCAATAATCTCTACACTGACTACTTGGCCCAACTTGGCATGACCTTGACCTTTTGGTGGGATCAAAATGTCATGACCAATACGCTTGTCTTCAGGCGCAACAATCAGGACACCGTTTTCATTTAAGAGGCGGCCAATCACGACTTTATTGGCGTGGAGCACTACCTCAACGATCTGCCCTTCAGGACGACCACGTCGATCAGTACCTAATACTCTGACGTTGACTCGATCTCCGTGCATGACGCGTGACATCTCTCTTTCAGAGAGAAAAATATCTTCACCGCCATCATCGGGAATAACAAATCCAAATCCATCTCGATGTCCTTGAACTGTTCCTAAACGGTCAGCCTCGCGTGGCACCAAGTCTTTTGCTTTACGCATTTAATTCCTTCGGCAATACATGCCCTATCTATATATCTACTGATATCTATTATTGTTATGAATAAGGCTACTGTATCAAACCATCAAGTCTGCAGGGGAAAAGCCTGATTCACTGAGAAATGCCCTCAATAGGCACACCCTCTATAATAATGGCATGCCCAGGTGGCGAAATTGGTAGACGCACCAGCTTCAGGTGCTGGCGATCGTAAGGTTGTGGGGGTTCGAGTCCCTTCCTGGGCACCAAACTCTCTTGCTAAGACCTATATGGGGACGAAACTGCCCTTTTCAATGGATAGCTAATACTCTCATCCTTAGGTAGCACTAGTAGTAATAGAGCTTAAAGAAAACCATCCTTATGAAATCTTAACCAGGTACCACTCGATAATAAAAGCTATTGCCACCATATAGAGGTCTCATACGAAATCCTTGGCATTGATAAAAATTAATACCATTTCGTGGAGCTAAAACACAACCCGGTAATAAGTTAGGATAAGTTGCACCGACAGGTGGAATAGAGCCCTCCACCATTGCCCCCGATGCTATGGCGCCCGGTGATGCTAATACTGGTACTTGAGTCTGTTGGGCTATCACTACAGGTGGATTTTCATAGATCACCGTTGGACGTGATTCAGCAGCAACGACCTCAGCAGTCTCTACTGCAGCAGCTCCACCTACAAAACCTACAGGCCCCCAGCCTGGACCACAGCGATAACAACCGCCCCAACCAGCACCGCGCCAACCTGGATCACCCCTCCAGCCGCCTCGATATCCATGCCAGTAAGCTTCAGCATCGGTAGCAATAGTTATAGTAATTAAGCCCATCAGACTTGCTAGGACAACAGTAAAAAATTTCATCGTTATTCTCTATTCTTAATTAAGAGGCGTATTTGGCTGAGCAAACTCAGTAACAATCGCCTTTGCAAATCGATTTGAATTAAAACGATCTGGGGATATAAGTGAATCAATTTTCCAATTTTTATAGACGAGAGTTGTGCGAGGATGCGCCTTATCTCCTAAATAGATCCAAGAAGCCATATAAGGCAAATGATCCTTTACTCCAATCCATATCTGGCCCTGTAAGCCTCTTCCAGCCATGACAATGCTATACGTCTCCACGCCTCCAATGAGTTTTGACTTTCCAGTAATAAACGCATCGGTTAAACCAGCTGTGAGATGTTCATAAGGGTTAGATAAAACTAAGTCATCTCCTGGGAAGAAAATTCCAGCCTTATCGTATGCAAATTGAGCAGCTGCATCAATCGAATTAGGACTCTCACTCATAGCAACTAAATTCTTTTCCGGACTATAGGCAAATAGTTTTTTTCCATTAAATAATATTTCATTTGAAGGCCCATCCCCCCTAACGACAACATTAAATTTATTGGGTCTTTGTAATGCGATATTTGCTGCGGTTGTATAAATAACCGGAATACCATCAATAGAAGGAAATTCTGATTGCACAATAGACTCAAATTGAATTGTTTTTGCAGCACCTAAAGTTTGTGTCATTTTTTTTATAAGGCTCAATGCTTCTGGCTCTATGGGCTTAATATTTTTTGGTAAGGTCGGCCTTGGTGAAGACTCTGGGCGCTTAGATGAATTGGTCTGAGCCAAGGCAGCTCCCAAGAAACTCAAACTCACAAGCAGGGTTAAGAGAAACCTAGGAAATAGGCGCATGAATTACTCCGTATGATGATGATAGAAAAATCCCAAGAAATGGAAGATTTTTTAGAATCAAACCATCAAGCGGGATTCGCTAATCCTACAGCGCAAACTGTATACGATATGTTTAGCATCTACAAGAAAATTTACCCTACTCCTGCCCCCTAAGGGCGCCCCTAATTTAAAGGGTCACCAACAACAATGATGAATACATTTCGCTATTTAGCTATTATTTGGTATGGACATTCAGTTTGACTTTAGCCCGATTCGCCTAAAAACAGCAGAAGCCAGCGTTTATCGCATTCCAATCGATGAGCCTGTGCAAACCTCTTTTGGGGTGATGCATGACAGACCTGCTGTCGTAGTTCGACTGGAAGATAGTGAAGGTTTGACTGCTTGGGGTGAGGTTTGGTGCAATTTTCCTTCAGTTGGCGCCGAGCATCGAGCGCGCTTATTCAATTCCACAGTGACACCTATTTTGCTCGAGCAAGCGTGGGATTCTCCACAGGCTGCTTTTAATGCACTCACATTGCGATTACACATATTGGGCATTCAGTGTGGTGAACCTGGCACGATTACACAGGTGATTGCTGGTGCAGATATTGCTCTATGGGATCTATTTGCTAAAAAATCTGGGCAAGCTCTTTGGAAGCTATTTGGTGGCAACCCCAATATATCGACTTATGCATCCGGCTTAAGCCCCACTCATCCAGAAAAGTTAGCGCAACAAAAATGGGATGAAGGCTATCGCGCCTTTAAGTTGAAAGTAGGATTTGGAGCAGATAGAGATTTTAAGAATCTAGAAACTCTCAGAAATACCTTTGGTAATGACACCAAGATGATGGTCGATGCTAACCAAGCATGGAATCCTCAGAATGCTGCGCAAAATATTGCAAACTTATCAGCCCTCAATCCATTTTGGGTGGAAGAACCTTTACCAGCCGATTCTGCAATGCAAGAATGGAATACTCTGGCAAAGGCGGTATCACCAATTCAACTAGCCGCTGGTGAAAATATGCGCGGGCAAATTCAGTTTCACGAAGCGATTGATAGTGGAGCATTTGCAGTGATTCAGCCTGATCTCGGTAAGTGGGGTGGATTTAGTGGCTGTATTCCGATTGGTCGATCTAGCAATCTTCAAAACAAACTATTTTGTCCTCATTGGCTTGGCGGTGGTATTGGCTTAATGGCCTCGATGCACCTCAAGGCTGCAGTTGGGGGACCGGGATTTGTGGAGGTTGACTCAAATCCAAACCTCTTAAGAGAACTTCTTGCCAATCCCCTGCCCAAGATTGTAAATGGTGCAGTATGCTTAAGCGATCAACCAGGCTTAGGTATAGAGCCTGATATTGCTGGCCTTCAGCCTTTTTTAATTAAAACCATTTAATTGAACCTTAAGTAAAGTGATTCCCTTAGAGTAAAAATCTAGCTGCGGTAAATACTGCCATACCAATAATCAAGGTGCTCAGCATCTTTTTCGTAAAGTAAAAAGTAATGACTGCAGCAATCCCCCCCCAAATATTAGGGAGTTTGAGATTAAATTCAGAGATGCTGGTAGCGCCTGCTGGTATGAATATTTCAGGGACCAAGATAGCGATCATTGCTGCTAAGGGAGCAAAGCGAATAGCCTCCAATAACCAAGCGGGGACCCTAACCCTCTCGCCTAGAATTAAAAAGAAGCTACGCGTCCATGCTGTTACGAGCGTCATACCAAGAATCAGCCAAAGAATATGAGAATTGAGATCTATAGTACTCAAGGGTTGAGTCCTTTAGGAGAGCGATCTGTCTTCATGCCAACAATGATGGCAGCAATAATTGCCAACAATATATTTAATCGAAATGGTAGGCCATAAGCCATTATCGCAACTGCCCCCGCCGTTACTGCCGCCCAACGCGCTGAAGCACGATCCAGCATCGGCACAATAATGGCAACCAAAGCAATGGCACCTGCAAACTCAAGACCCCAACTATTTGGAATCTGATGAGCGAACACAATTCCTGTAATGGAACCTATCTGCCATAAAGTCCAATTTGAGACTTGCATCCCCATCAACCAATACATCTGTAAGTGTTTGGTATTGGCCTGATGCTCGGCAGATGTTGGTGGAGTTGGATAGCGCCTTACAAAAAAGAGGTAACTAAAGTCTGCCGTGCAATATCCTAATAACACTCTTCGCCAAGCTGGCAAATACGAAAAGTGTGCCTGCAATCCAAGACTAAAGATCACAAAGCGCAGATTCACCATAAATGTAGTGACTAAGATCATCCAAATTGGCAGACCAGCAGCGATCAGTGGTAAAGAAGCTAACTGAGCAACGCCTGCAAAAACAAAAAGGCTCATGGCTAGCGCTTCATACAGCGTGAGAGTTGACTTGGCCATGGCGATCCCAGTTACCAAGCCCCATGTCAGAATCGTGATGCCCGTCTTGGACATCTCCTTACAGCCTTCAATAAAGGCCTGCTTTTGCTCGGACGTCATAGCCAAGGACTAGATCCCCATCATTCGATGCAAAATCTTGGGTTTCATCTCATCCCAAAGACTTTCAAAATCTTCGGTTTTGGTTTCGGATAGCTCAACCGCTTGAAAGAGTCCTCCAAAAACAATACTTTCTTTTTTTACTAAGGTCTTATCAAACTCACTTAACCCAATCGGCTTGTCTTCGAGATCTCTGGTTAACTCTGCAGAACAAACAATTGCGTCCTGGTCATCATGATCTACGACAGCAAACTCAATAAATTGCTGATTCTTTTCTACGATCACTAAAGTGCCCCTGGCATAGCAAACTGCATCATGCTCTTTGACGATATAAGACAAGAATTGATTCTCTTCATCACTCTCCATCCTTAAATCATCAATAAAAAAGAGAAATTGATTGCCTTGCCCATTTACTAATGTAAAGACTTTGGGAGTGACCCCATGCCCCAGCACCAGATTTCGGTAATAGCTTGAAACTTCTACTGCTAGGTTTTCTGCAAAAAGGTGCATGAGAAAAAAGGCTTCAAAGAATCATTAAGATAAATGCTTATTCAGAAAGTCGAGTGAACGCTTCCATGCTAATTCAGCAGCCTCGGGGTGATACTGTAGGGGCGCCAAACCACGTGCATCGGCCTGAGGATTAGCAAAGGCATGTTTAGCGTCATAGCGATGAAATTCATGCTCCACTCCTGCAAGTTTTAACTTTTGCTCTAACTCATCTACATCGGCTGGAGAGAAAAACTCATCTTGCATCGACCAATGCCCCATCATAGGCTTAGTAATATTGTTTGCATCTACATACTCAGCAGGTGGATTGCCATACCAAACGACTGTCGCATCTAACTCAGGAACAAAGCACGCAGATAGTACAGTCAATGCGCCACCCATACAAAATCCTGTAACGGCTACTTTTGCGCTACCGGTAGCTTTCAAGTATTGAACCGCCCCACGAATATCTTGAGAGGCAGCATCGCCAAAGTTCAAATTATTCATGAGGTGCTCTGCCTCCTTGGCTTCCAGGGCTAATTTGCCGCGATATAAATCTGGCACTAAAGCACGGTAGCCAGCATTCGCTAAGCGATTAGCTACCTCTTTAATTTGCTCGTCTAAACCCCACCATTCCTGAATAACCACTATTCCAGGAGCATTAGCCCCATTCGGTGGCTCCACTAAATAGCCATCCACTGTTTTGCCATCAGGTCTTGTAAATTGCACCATCGCTTCTCCTCTACGTTTTTTTGTTATCCGAATGAATATATCCTACCAGCCAAATTGTCAGAAGCCCACAAAAAGCAGCGCCATAACCGACGATGTTGTAGTGATCCATTTTGCCATCAGTCCCAATCGTTACTACCATACCAGCCAATACTGTTGCTATTCCAGACGCCAACATTTGAACCGAGCCAACCAGACTCATGAAAGTCCCGCGAATTTTATTGTCCACTATCTGACTCACCATTGCCATTGCAGGAATCATTCGGCCAGATACCAAAATAAAGAATGCTGTCGAATTAATTAAAACAATCCATAAGGGTGTTACTGGTAAGTTCGTTACCACTAGTAACGGTATTAAACTCACCACCGCCAAGACTCTAAAGACTTTTGCCTTACCGTATTGATCAGCCATATGTCCGATAAAACGTGAGCTCATGAGGGTCGCAGTACCGCCATATAAATAAATGAGTGAGATATACGAGTTATCAATGCCTACATTCGCGGTGAGATACAGAGCAATATAAGGAATCACAGAAAACCCGGTAATCATGATGAAGGCCATAAAGATAAAGGCCTTGATATGTTTGTGAGCCGTCATAATCTTAAAAATCTGACTCAATCTGCTGCCCTCATGTACGTGATCTAGATGACCAGCAATCTTGGGAATATTGCGATAAGCTAAGTACAGGATCACCAGAGAGACGAGTGCTATAAAAATAAATGGGGCACGCCAACCCAATGCAGTGATATGGTCAGCTAGCAATAAACTTAAGGGCACGCCAGCTACTGTGGAAACCGAAAAAGCAGCCATCACTGTCCCCAAGGCCTTACCCCTTCGCTCAAATGGAATCGAATCTGCAACAATCGTCTGCACTAGAGATCCTAAGATGCCCCCAAATGCACCTGCAAAGGCTCTTGCAATGAATAGTGTTTCGTAACTAGGCGCCAGCCCACAAGCCAATGTAGCCACAATGAAACAGCCATATAAACTCAAGAGCAATTGTCGACGCTCAAAGCGATCAATATAGTAGGTAGCAAAGATCCCTGCAATGGCCGCAGCAAATGTATAAGAAGACAGTAAGAAACTAAATTGATGGGCATTAATATTGAATGCTTTAATAAATTCAGGACCCAAGGGCATCATGATCATGAAGTCCAAAATATGGGTGAACTGAATGCCAGCTAATGCAAATAAAAAGAAGCGTTCTCGCCTCTTATTGTCTAAAAATGATGGTGTGCTCAATGCTGGCTTTACTTGAATTGGGGGGTATGCCATTATCGTCCCTAAGACCAATCGTGAGGTGAACAGCACAATTGGGTTCTAATATCGACTTCATAAGCTTAAAATGACTCCCATGGATACTGCGCTAACCCAATTTTCATTTCTTTGGCTACTAGTCAGAGAGATTTTGGTCGGCACTGCACTCTTACTGGCAGTGCTGATTTTTCATGGCAGCGCTATCAATCACGTCATCATGAGATTTGAACGCCAAACTACAAGTAACTTAGCCAATAAAGATTACAACTGGATATTTATTCACTTTTATGGAGCCTTCATCTTTATTGCCCTGATTCATATCTTTGAAGTATTGATATGGGCTTTCTTTCTGTTGAAGCTCGATTTAGTGAGCAATGCCTTAATGGCAATCATATTTTCTGGCAGCTGTTACACCACAGTAGGTTTCGCTACCGACAACCTTCCCCATGGATGGAAAACAATCGCATTCTTTATTGCCTTTACTGGCTTATTTTCATTAGCCTGGACCACTTCAGCCATGATCGGTATGACCAATATTTACAGGGAAGCTTGGAAAGCAAAGTATCTTCGGAGGAATCATTAATGTGCTGCTTTGCAACAATTTTGGGGAATAGGGTGTATCATAGGGTATACCCTTAAGGAGAAGCAAAATGAACCACTCAAATACAGTGCAGTTTCAACCCTCACCAAGCATCAGTTTTAAGCCTTTACTCGTAATTCGCGACTTTTTTGCCCTACTTTCAGCTGCATGGGCAGAAGCCAAGGATATGGAGCAGAAAAGCCATAAATTTAGCGGAAATTGGTAATAAAACAGTGCTTTAATGCCTTTTTAAGTAATAAATAGCCTGTTTGATAAAAAAGCCTCTAAGAATGTTTAGAGGCTTTTTCATTAACTGAATTGAATTCTATTTCTTCAGGTAATAACCATAAACACACCGAGTTCCCCTTCTAGAGGGGTCATGTGTATCTTGAATCATTCCATCAATAATCGTTGTTAAGTGCTTGGAAACTTTAACAATTAAAGTTCCTGATGGTAACTCATCTGGTCTGAGGTGCACCTGACATCCTGAGCCCACCCTCATCGTTGGCACCCATTCAAATCCATGCCTAAGAATGTAGTCATGAAATACCTTGCGGTGATTGCCGTTCCGTGGAGAGGAGCCTCTTTGATTTAAGAGTCTTGCTAGCTTGTTATCACGCTCTAGAGCATACCGAGCATTTGCCTCGCGCAGATCCTCATAGACCTGGATATAGGGTAAATGGGTCGCGATTGCAATAGATCTCACAACACAATCTCCAGCGCCACCCTTAAAGCCTGCTGCCACCCTACCCCCATCATTTTGATGAAATGGGAATGATGGATGGGATCGAAAGGGATTTAAGAAACTAAACATGTCTGTCTATATTAATGCCCAACTCATATAAAAAATGGATTTGCTTTGTGGGCAAATCCATTCTTGTTTTGGCATTACCTTTGAATTACTTCGCTTGTGCTGCCTTTACCTTCAAGCGCCATGCATGTAGCAATGGTTCGGTGTACCCATTTGGCTGCTCAAGACCCTTAAAGATCAAATCGCTTGCAGCCTGAAAGGCGTACGAATCTTTGTAGTTTGGCATCATTGGCTTATAGAGGGGATCGCCGGCATTCTGCATATCAACAATGCTAGCCATGCGTTGCATAGCTTCTTCTACTTCCGCTTTAGTGACGTATTTGTGTAGCAACCAGTTGGCAATATGCTGACTAGAAATACGCAATGTTGCACGATCTTCCATTAAACCAACATTATAAATATCAGGCACCTTAGAGCAACCAACACCTTGGTCAATCCAGCGAACTACATAACCCAAAATACCTTGGCAATTGTTATTTAAGGCTTCGCGAATCTCCTCTTTAGTCCAATCGGGATAAAGTGCGATTGGCACAGTCAAGAGCTCATCAGTTAAAGCTTCATACTCGGCGGCAGTATCCTGTATTTCCATATCCTTTTGGATTTACTCAACGTTGACATGGTGATAGTGCATTGCATGTAAAGTGGCAGCGGTAGGCGATGGAACCCAGGCGGTATTCGCTCCAGCTAAAGGATGCGCAGCTTTCTGTTCTACCATTTCCTTCATGAGATCGGGTGCAGGCCACATACCCTTACCAATTTGTGCACGACCACGTAGGCCACAATCCAAACCAGCTAATACGTTACGGCGCTCATATGCTCCAAACCATTTAGCGATCTTCATCCTACCTTTGCGGACCATGGCGCCGCCGTACATCCCCGTATGCATTTCATCACCAGTACGATCTAAGAACCCGGTATTAATAAAAGCAACGCGAGCACCAGCTGCAGCAATCGCAGCTTTAATATTGACACTCATGCGACGCTCTTCATCCATGATTCCTAGCTTGACTGTGTTCTCGGGTAGGCCCAGCAATTTCTCAACCCGTCCAAAGAGCTCGCTGGCAAATGCTACTTCTTCTGCACTGTGCATTTTTGGCTTCACAATGTAGACAGAGCCTTTACGGGTATTGCCAATCACCTGAGTCGCTGGGCGATTAATGTCATACAAAGCAATCAATACGGTCACTACTGCATCTAAGATGCCTTCGTAGATCTCTTTGCCTTCACCAGTAATGATGGCAGGATTTGTCATCAAGTGGCCAACGTTACGCAGGAACAATAGTGAGCGGCCATGCAAAGTGACAACACCATCTTTAGCATTGACTGCACCAATACCTGCGGTGTATCTACGATCTGGATTGAGTGTTCGGGTAAAAGTCTTGCCACCCTTGCTAACTTCTTCAACTAAAGTGCCTTTGAGAATGCCTAACCAGTTCTCATATGCCAGTACTTTATCGTCAGCATCAACCACTGCTACTGAATCTTCTAGATCCAAGATCGTTGAGAGTGCAGATTCAAGAACTACATCATTTACACCGGCTGGATCAGTCGCACCAA